>JAEEGL014007923.1_pt1 | contig 26237 bp, 20 predicted proteins | sample 9134231 | NCBI WGS metagenome assembly JAEEGL01 (sample SAMN16246548, study PRJNA631951) | gut metagenome | biome: gut microbiome; feature: rumen; material: fiber-attached | host: Bos | place: Iran: Karaj | collected 2018-10
GACGGATCTCGCCGACGGAGACCGACACCGGCATCTTCATCTACCCCGGTTACAGGTTCCGCGCGATAGACGGACTCATTACAAATTTCCATCTGCCCGAGAGTACGCTTCTGATGCTGGTCTCGGCGTTCGCCGGAAGGGACTTCATTCTCGATTCCTACCGGACCGCCGTCGAAGAGCATTACCGCTTCTTCTCCTTCGGAGACGCCATGTTCATTTACTGACAGAGTTATGGAAAGAATAAAAACGATTTCGATCCTCGGCCCCACCGCCTCGGGAAAATCGGGACTTGCCGTCGCACTCTCGAAGGAGATCGGCGGGGAAGTCGTTTCCTGTGATTCCATGCAGCTTTACAGAGGCATGGATATCGGGACCGCCACGCCCGGCCAGGCCGAGCAGGACGGCGTGCCGCACCACCTGCTCAGCGTCATCGGCCCGGACAGGGAGTTTTCAGCAGCCGATTACGCCCGCCTGGCCTCGGATGCGATCGGGGATATCGCCTCCAGAGGGAATATACCGGTGCTGTGCGGTGGAACGGGTCTGTACTACGACGCCCTGATGTCCGTTTCCGCTTTCGGGGAAGGCGAGCCGGACGAGGAACTCAGGAACAGCCTGTACCGTTTTGCGGAGGAGAAGGGGGCAGACGCTCTGCACGAACGTCTGCGTTCGATCGACCCAGAAGCAGCGGAACAGATCCACCCGAACAACGTGAAGCGCGTGGTCAGGGCCATCGAGGTCTACGAAACGACCGGAAAGACCAAGACGGAGACCGACCGCGAGCAGATCTCCGGCGAGATCCCCTACGACGACACGGCGTTCATCCTCCTGTTTTCCGACAGAGAGATGCTGTACGACCGGATCAACCGGCGCGTCGAGCAGATGTTCGCGGACGGACTCGAAGAAGAAGTCCGTTCGCTGTTTTCGGCGGAAAAGTCTCTGTCGAGGACCGCTGCCCAGGCCATCGGCTACAAGGAGTTCCTTCCGTATTTCAGAGGAGACTGCGGCCTGGACGACGTGATGGAGGCGATCAAGCTGTCGACGCGACATTACGCGAAGAGACAGATGATCTGGTTCCGGCGGTATACGGACAAACACATCCTCGTGCCTGACAGGGACGGGGCAATCCGATCCGTCGGGGAGCTCGTATCGGAGATCCTCGAGGTCCTGAAGAACGAAGAATAACCCACCTAAAGGGAGGCATTCCGAAAGGAAACAGCCTTCCTTTTGTTATAGGAAACAAGGTTTTGCGCGTAAAGTACCGACGGCGGGGAGCGTTCCCCGCCGCTTTGTTTCTGCTTCTCTTCTGTGTGCCCTTCAGCCCGCCGTGCCGAACGATACTCTTACTGTCGGTAGAGAAATTAAAAAACGATTGATATGACAAGTCTGTTTACTTTCCGCCTTCGGCGGAGTATAATCTAGTCAGAAACGCAAAGGAGGCGGTCAGATGAAGATGATGCTGGCGGAAAACATCCGCGCTTTCCGCAAGGAACGTTCCCTGACGCAGGAGCAGCTTGCCGAGGCGCTCGGGGTAACGGCGGGCGCGGTGTATAAATGGGAGGCGAAGCTGTCGATCCCGGAGCTGGAGCTGATCGTTCAGCTGGCCGATTTTTTCGACACCTCCGTGGACGTGTTGCTCGGCTATGAAGTTAAGGACAACCGCCTGGAGGCGACGGTGAAGCGTTTGCAGGAATACCGCCGCGGCAGGGACCTGGACGGGCTCGCGGAAGCGGAGAAGGCGCTCAAGAAGTACCCGCACTCCTTTCGGATCGTCTGGGAGAGCGCCGCGCTGTACCGCGCGTTCGGTTTTGACAGAGGGGACAAGGCCATGTTTCGCCGCGCGCTGGAACTTCTGGAGCAATCCCGTCTGCTTCTCCCGCAAAACGATGATCCGCAGATCAGCGAGCAGACGATCTGCGGGCGGATCGCGCAGACGTATCTCGGGCTGGACGAAACGGACAAGGCCGTAGAGCTGTGGAAGGCCCATAACGCGGACGGCGTGTACAACGCCAGGATCGGCCACAGTCTGGCCCAGAGCAATCACCTCGATGAGGCGGTGCCGTTTCTGTCGGAGGCCCTGGCGAAACTCCTCGCCGACCTGATCAGCACGATCGTCGGATATTTCAACGTATACCTGAAACGCGGCGACCACGCTTCCGCGCAGGCGATCCTCGACTGGGGGATCGGACTTCTCGGCGGACTGCGGAGGGCGGACAAGCCGAACTACTTCGACAGGATCTGCGCCGTTCTGCTCGCCGCTCTGGCCGGGTCTCAGTTCCTCTCCGGGCAGGTCGACAGGTCGCGCGATACCCTGATCAAAGCAAGAGATCTCGCAGCGTTCTTCGACGCTTCTCCCAGCTACGACGAAAGCGACATCCGCTTCATCACCCGCATCGAGGGCGCCAGCGCCCACGATGACATGGGAGCGACGGCGATGGACGGCGTCCGCAACACAGTAAATCAATACAGCAATGATGCGTTTCTCGCTCTCTGGAGAGAGATAGCCGGAGAGAAATGACGGCTCTGAGACCTGAACAGATAAAAAAGATTCTGTCTTTTGGAGGACCTGTCAGATGACAAAGAGTGAAATCCAGGCGCTGCGGCGCCCGTTCGTAAAAGAACTGTTCCGAAAGAACAAATTCAATTTTGTCATGACCCTGCTCGCGGCCTTTCTCGCCGCCGCGGCGGAACTCGTGATCTCGTGGACCATCAAGGGGATCTCCGATCTGATCTCAGGCGACGAATCCATCCGCTTCGGAACGCTGCTTCTCGTCGCGGGGATCGGTTTCGCGCTGATGCTGATCGCCTGGGCGCTCGACCGCACCTTTCTCTCCGCATTCCGCGCTAGGGCAATGCAGCAATACCGGAAATACGCCTTCGACCGGCTGCTCGAAAAAGGGATCCAGGCTTTCTCCGGCGAGAACAGCGCGCTCTATCTCTCCGCGCTGTCGAACGACGCGAACACCATCGAGCAGGACTACGTCCGGCTGCTGCAGAACACGGTCCAGGTCGCCGTCGCCTTTGTCGGCGCGCTGGGACTGATGCTGTGGTACAGCCCGCTTCTGACGCTGGTCGCGATCGGCTTCTCGCTGCTTCCGGTCGTCGTTTCCATCGTCCTCGGCAACAGGGCGGCCGTCGCGGAAAAGAACGTTTCCGACAAGAAGGAGCGTTACACCGGCATGCTCAAGGACGTGCTCTCGGGCTTCGCTGTGATCAAGAGCTTCAAGGCGGAGAAAAACATCTCCGGTCTCCACGACGAGAGCAACTATAGCGTGACCGGAGCGGCGGCGACGCGGGAGAAGGTCAAACTCCATGTCGCCTACGCCTCGGCACTCGCGGGCGGCGTTCTGCAGTTCGGCGTGTTCTTCGTCGCCGCCGCGCTGGCGCTCGCCGGAAAGGGCGGCATCACCGCCGGTACGGCCATCGTCTTCGTGCAGCTTCTCAACTACGTTCTCGCGCCTATCCAGACCTTTCCGACGTTTTACGCCGGAAGGAAATCCGCGTACGGCCTGATCGACAAGCTGGCGCAGGCCCTGCATCAGAACATCCCCGACGAGGGGGAGCAGATCGCCCCGCAGCTGACCGAGGGGATCTCCGTGCAGAATCTCGGTTTTTCCTATGAAGAAGGAAAGCCGGTGCTGCGAGACGTCGACATGCAGATGCAGGTCGGCGGCTGCTACGCGCTCGTCGGCGGCTCCGGCAGCGGCAAGTCCACGATCCTGAACCTGCTGATGGCGTCCTCCAAAGACTACGGAGGCGAGATCCTCTACGACGGGAAGGAACTCAGGACCATCTCCGCCAGCTCGCTTTACGACCTCGTGTCCATCATTCAGCAGAACGTGTTCGTCTTCAACAGCTCCATCCGCGACAATATCACGATGTTCTCCGAGTTCCCGGAGGAGGAGATCGACCGCGCCGTACGGCTGTCCGGGCTGAAGAATCTCATGGACGAGAGGGGACCGGACTATCTCTGCGGCGAGAACGGATCCGGGCTCTCCGTCGGAGAGCGGCAGCGGATCTCCATCGCAAGAGCGCTTCTGCGGAAAACGCCCGTTCTGCTCGTGGACGAGGCGACGGCGGCTCTGGACGCCGAGACCTCCTTCGAGGTGCTGGACGCGATCCTGAACCTCGACGGCTACACCCGCGTCATCGTCACCCACGACCTGGACGAGAACATCCTGCGCCGCTGTACGGGTCTGTTCGCCCTGAAAAACGGCGAGGTCTCGGAACAGGGGACTTTCGGAGAACTGATGGACCAGAAGGGATATTTCTACTCGCTGTTCACCGTCTCCCAGAGATAACGGGCGCAGGACAAAGAAATACCGGCGGAGCCGGAGGGCCGCGCCGATATCGAAACAGACAGTATTTCATTTATATGCAAGGACCGCTCCTTTACGCCTTCCTGACGGATGGCGCTACGGGGCGGTCTTTCTGTTTTTCGAAACCTGTTATCAGTACTGTACCGTCGTATATTCGCGGTCGATCGTGATGACGGGAAAGACGTCCGGCCCTATCACGGACGCGACGTCCTTCCGGATCGACGAGACGAGTTCTTCGTTCGAGAGCGGGAAATCGTTCGTCAGAGCGAGGTCGAACGACAGTTTCGTCTTCTCGTCCGTGGTGTCGACGCGGAAATCGTGCAGGGAGATCGGCGACGAATACTCCGAAGCGATCCGGTCGATGATCTCTCTGACCGCCAGGTGGAGCGAATCGGTCCTCTGGTCGTTCAGAACGACCGGGTCCATATGGACGATCAGCTCGATCCCGAGCCCCGATCTGAAATCGCCCTCGATCCTGTCGATCAAGTTGTGGGAAGTCATGATGTCGCAGCTGGAGTCCACCTCGACGTGAACGGAAGCGAAATACCGGTTGACGCCGTAGCTGTGGACGAGGAGATCGTGCACTCCGATCACGCCCTCATAGCTTTTCAGCTTCTCGACGATCGTTTTGACGAGTTCGATATCGGGCGCCCGCCCGAGCAGCGTATTGGAGGAATCCAGGATCAGCTTGACGCCCATCACGATGATGTAGACCGCAATGACGGCGCCGAAGATCCCGTCCGCGCGGGGACCGATGAGCGGCGTCAGGAAGATGCCGAGCAGGACGGCGCCGGTCGCGCAGACGTCTCCGATGCAGTCCGCCGCCGATGAGCGCAGCGCGTCGGAGGAGATCTTCTTCCCGGTGGTCCTGTAGTACACGGCAAGCAGGATCTTGGAAACGATGCACAGCGCCATGATCGTGATGGTAAGAGCGCTGTAGGTATGATCTCCGCCGCCGTCGATGATCGACGAGACGGACGTGCGGAACATCTCGAAGCCGAGGAAGGCGACGATCATCGAAACGAACAGGCTGCACAGGTATTCCATCCTGGCGTGGCCGTACGGATGCTCCTTGTCGGCCGGTCTTCCGGAAACGGTGTAGCCGAACAGGACGAGGACGGAGGATCCCGCGTCCGTCAGGTTGTTGATGGCGTCCGTAACGATCGAGATACTGCCGGAGATCAGCCCCGCCGCAAGTTTGACCCCGAAGAGGAGCAGATTGACGGCCAGTCCGACGATTCCCGCCCTCCGGCCGACCCTGATCCTTTCCTGGGAATCCGGCATAGTCTGGGTCACGATAAGACCTCCTTATTCAGCTGGTTCCTCTCTGATCGTCGTGATCAGTTCCGACGCGTAGGGAAGAGAGGCGATCCAGTCGCAGTATGTGTGCCACTCCGCGAGTTTGTGATTCCGGCGGGCGTAATAGATGCCGGTCAGGTTCTCATAGTTCAGCGTGCAGGTCCTCATCTGGTTATAGGAGGAGGGAAGCAGCTGGATCATATCGTACCAGTATTCCTTCTCCTTGGTCTCGAGGAAACGCTGGCGGCGTTCCTCCAGCACTTCGATCGTCCGGTCCAGACAGGCCAGCGCGACGTCCGACATGTGGTCGTGGCTGAAGTCCTCGCGTGAAAAGGGTTTCGAATGGATCTTATGCATGGTGGAGCAGGAATTGGCGACCGTGGCGACTTTGTACGTGTCGTACTCCTTCCACCAGTAGAGCGGCGCGGTCACGTCGACCGAAACGAAGATCATGCGCAGGAATTTGCGATGATCCGTTCCGGATACGGCGAGGTTCCGGGCCAGTTTCAGATCGTTCTCCCCGAGCACGAAGGACCCGTTCCCGTCGAACGAGCTGTCGTTCCTGTCCCAGGAATTCATGGGATTTCGCATGCCGCGCACCGCGTTCTCGAAATTCATCACGGCGGTCCGTTCCAGTTTGATCATTCAGTTTTCCTCCTTGTCCTTCGCCGACTCCGAAGCCTCTCTGGCCGCGATCAGCTCCTCCGTCGGGAAGACGTATTTTCTGCCGCAGAACCGGCAGTTCGTCTCGACCGGTTTTCCTTCGGATATCAGTTCGTCGAAATCCTGACGGTTGATCGTCACGAGCGCTCTCAGGTACCGGTCCCGTTCGCACGGGCACCGGTAGCCGATCTCGTATTCGTCGAACAGGTCGTATTCGATCCCGTCCATCAGCATCCCCAGGATGCTGTCGCCGTCCCGGCCGTCCGCGATCAGTTTCGACAGGGAACCGGCCATCCTGACGTTCGTCTCGATGCGGTCCGCTTCCGCGTCCGTATATCCGGGCATCAGCTGGATGAGATAGCCGCCCGCCGCGAAACACATGTTGTTCTTATCGACCCGGACGCCCAGTGCGCAGACGGACGGCGTCTGTTCGCTTTCCGCAAAATAGTTGGTGATGTCCTCCGCGATCTCCCCGGAAACGATGGACGAGACGCCGATATAGGGCTCGTTCATCCCCATGTCCTTGATCACGTAGAGAGAACCTCTCCCGATCGCGCCTCCCACGTCCAGCTTGCCGTTCGCGTTCGGCGGCAGTTCCGTCTCCGGATTCTCCGCGTAGCCCCGCACGTTTCCCATGTAGTCGCCTACGCAGATGACGGTCCCCGCCGGTCCGTCTCCCTTGAACTGGAGCGTCAGCGTGTTGTCCGGGTCCTTCAGGAGGCAGGACATCAGAGCCGTACCGGTCAGCGCTCTCCCCAGAACGGCGGTCATGGTCTTCGACGTGCCGTGGATCTCGCAGGCGCGGCGGACGATCGCCGTGCTGTCGCAGAAGATGACGCGGATCCCGCCGTCTCTTGAAATGGCCCGTTTCAGAATGCTCTTTTGCGTTGGCATGTCCCATCACTTCCTTTTTCGAGGGATGCGTTTTTTTCATTCGGACCGTCCGCACGCGGCGGTCTCTTCTTTCCTCCTGGCCGCTTCGTCCAGAAGGATCTCCTTTTCGGAGAAGGGGACCTTCTCTCCCCGGATCAGCTGATAGGTCTCGTGGCCTTTTCCGGCGAACAGGACGATGTCGCCGGGCCGGGCGATCCTCACCGCAGTCCGGACCGCTTCCTCCCGGTCCGGGATGATCAGGTGCGGTTTCGACTGGTCGAACCAGTTCAGCGTCTCCTGAATGATCTTTTCGGGTTCCTCGAAGTCCGGGTTGTCCGACGTCAGGATCGAAAGATCGGCCAGCGAGGAGGCGGTCGTTCCCATTTCTTTTCGTCGGTCGAAGGTCCGGCCGCCCACGCAGCCGAACACGCAGATCAGCCGGTCCGGTCCGTACTCCCTGAGCACGGAAAGCGCGCGGGAGAGACTGATCCCGTTATGCGCATAGTCGATCACGAACGTGACGCCGTCGACGGCTTCCACGATCTCGAACCGTCCGCCGACGGACACGCCGCCGATCACCTCCGCCACCTGACGGACGCCGATCCCGCAGGAGGCCGCGACCGCCGTGGCGGCAAGTCCGTTGTATACGCTGAATTCGCCGGGCTGTCTGACCCGCATCGCGGTCTTTTGGCCGCCCGTCACGACGTCGTACTCGATCCCGAGAACGGAACCGTCCCGGAACGGACGGAGATCTGTCCCCAGATAATCGGCGCCGGGAGAGGTGCCGAAGGAGATCAGCTCCGCCCCTGATGCCCCGATCATGTAGCCGGAGAAGGGATCGTCCGCGTTGTAGACGATCCGGGCGGCTCCGTGATCCGTAAACAGCTTTCTCTTCGCGTCCCGGTATTCCTCGAAGGACGCGTGTTCGCCGGCTCCGATATGATCTCTCGAGAGATTCGTGAAGACGGCCGTGTCGAATTTCAGTCCGGTCACCCGGTCGTGGTCCAGCGCCTGGGAGGAGACCTCCATCGCGACATGGGTGACGCCCGCCTCGAGCATCATCGCGAAATAGCGGTGCAGCTCGCGGCTCTCCGGCGTCGAATTGAGGGTATCGTAGCGTCTTCCGTCGAACATGACGCCGTTGGTCCCGATATAGCCGCACCGGATGCCGTTCTTCGACAGCAGTTCCTGGATCAGGATCGCGGTGGTCGTCTTTCCTTTTGTCCCCGTGATGCCGATCAAAGTCAGCCGGTCCGCCGAATGACCGTAGAAGGCCGCAGACAGGACCGCCAGCGCTTTTCGGGTATTGTCGACGACGACCTGAACGGCGTCGTCCGGCAGGGGAAGGACGTGATCGGTCACGAACGCCCGCGCGCCGTTCGCGTATGCCTGCGGGGCGTATTCGTGTCCGTCCGCCCGCGCGCCACGGAGACAAAAGAACAGGGAACCGCTCCTGGCGAGCCTGGAGTCGTAATCCAGCTGGGACACGGTCCGGTCCTGAGCCGGACCGGTGATCCGGCATTCCAGCGGACCGATAAGGCCGGTAAGCGAGATCATGATATCTCCTTGCAGTTAGTGAGTTTGAAAGCCTGCGGGGAATCCGACGGTCTCATGCCCCATCAGGCGGATGGATACGTCTGCCAGGACCATCAGGGAATCGATGATCCGCGGGTCGTCCGTCATCTTTTCCCCGATCAGGGAAAGTTCCGTGCAGCCCAGGATGGCGCAGTCGCATCCCGCCCCGAACATCGGCTCCAGGACCCGGTACAGCGCCTCTGGCTCCGGGATCACGCCCCGCTTGACGTTGCCGTAGATGATCTCCGAGAGCGCGTCCTGTCCCGCCGCATCGGGCGCCAGCGAATCCAGTCCGATGTCCCGGAAGGCTTTCTGGTATGAGCCGGAGGCGATCGTCCCCTTCGTCGCGAGGATCGCCGCCTTGCCGTAGCCGCACGCCTTCACATGGCGCGCCGTCTCTTCGATGATGCTGGGCACGGGGACGTGGACGGAACGTCGCACTTCGTCGATGAAATAGTGCGCGGTATTGCACGGGATCACGATGGCGGTCGCGCCGTAGACCTCCAGCGATCTCGCGTCCGCGACCATCGCGGGAAGCGGGCTGTCGCTGCTTTTCCCGAGGATATAATCCGTCCGGTCCGGCGTGGTGGAATGACTGGACAGGATGATGTCGATGTGATCCTGATCGCGCTCGGCGGCAGTATGGCGCGTCACGAGTTCGTAGAAATAGGCGCTGGACAGAGGTCCCAGGCCGCCGAGGATGCCGAGAAGCGGTCGCTTTTCTTTCATTTCGTCCCTGATCCGTCCTTCTTCGGATAATACGTCGCGAATTTCTTCTTCTGTCTGCGCAGCTGCTCCGCCACGCAGATGAAACGGAGCGGATTCATGCACAGGTCCTTTCCGTACCAGACGGAGGAATCGGAGAGGCCGGCCGCGTCCAGCGCCTTCGCCTTCTCGACCAGCGTCCTGTCTTCCGTATACTCGTACGCCACCGACTTCGGGATATGGTGCCAGAAGAATTCCTTTTCGTTCAGGACGCAGTCGTCGCCCTCCGACTCGAAGACCTCCGCCGCGAGTTTCGCGACGTTCATCCCGGCCGCGGTCAGGTAGAAGTTGCTGCGCCCCTGGCGGAGATTGACCTCGAAGACCCGGAAGTCGTCTCTGGTTCCTTCTCTGAGTTTGATATCGAAATTGGAAAAGCCCGTATAGCCGGTGCTTTCCAGCATCGTCCTGATCTTATCGGCGATCGGAAGGGTGGAGAGGGGCTCCGTCACGATGGCCGCGTGGTTGCCGAGTCCCTTCGGCGTGTGCTCCTCCAGCATGGTGTGTCCCAGGCACATGGCCCGGACCTTCCCCCTGCAGTCCGAAAAGCAGGTCAGGACGCGCATCTGGGAGTCTCCGCCGCCGATCATCTCCTGCAGCACGACCTGATCCGGGTATCCCGCGCCGTAGATGGCCGACAGGATCGACTCCGATTCCGCGGGGGAGTTCGAGACATAGACCTTCTTCATGCCGTCGAAGGGGAATTTCCAGTAGGCGGCGCTGTACGAGGGCTTGATCACGATCGGGTAGGGGAAGCCGAGTCTCGATTCCTCCAGCTCGCCGGCCGGGGAGGCGCCGTCCACGATGACCGTTTTGGGGTAGGGGATCCCGTACTCGTCGCAGGTCCCGTAGAAGGAGGCCTTCTTCGCGACGGTCTGGAGCATCTTTTCCGGGGGATAGGGAAGAACGAAGTCGGACAGCGCCTCCCGGTTCCGGATGATCATGGCGACATAGTCGTCCGTGCAGCCGAACAGGATCATCTTTTCCCCGAGATGCGCGTCGGCGAACCGGTGGAGCGTATCGAGCATGACCGGGTCGTCGTCCAGTCCCGGCACGGCGGTGAAGTGAACGATCCTCGAGTATTTCGTCGCCGAGACGGCATACCGTCCGAACGCGTAGGACTTCACTCCGTACTGCATATGGAAAGCCCGCGCGACGTTGTAGCAGTTCAGATCGGCTCCGAGGAGCACCGGCGTGATTGTCTTTTCCATCGTGTGCTAACTCCTTCGCTCGTTCTCCGTTTTATTCCATGAACTGGCTGTGCCAGGTCAGGAACGTAAAGGCCGTCCAGATCTTTCTCTGTTCGTTCGCCAGCCCCTCTTTGTGGCTTTCGAGAAGGCGGTCGAGGACGCCGACGTCGAAATACTCCGCCGCCACGTCGGAGTGGAAAGCCGTTTTGACGAGATTGTAGTACTTGTCCTCCCGGAGCCAGTAGCGGATCGGGACGGGGAATCCCATCTTCGGCCGGAACGCCCACTCGTCCGGCAGGGTCTTGTTCGCCGCCGTTCTCATGACGGCCTTCGTGTATTTCCCGTCGATCTTGTACCGGTCGGGCAGCATGGCGGCCTCTTTCATGACGTACCGGTCGAGGTAGGGGACTCTCAGCTCCAGCGAGTGGGCCATGCTCATCTTGTCCGCCTTCAGGAGGATGTCCCCGGGCAGCCACAGGTTCAGATCGAGATACTGTTTCTTGTCCAGTTCCGACAGTCCCTTCGCCCGCTCGTAGACGGGATCGGTCACGTCCCGCACGGAAGGCCCGCACCGGTATTTCGGCCGGAGGGCGCCGAGCGCCTCCTTCTCGGGGAACACCAGCGCCTGGCCGATGAAATAGTCTTCCGGAACGCCGCTTCCCTTGATGATGAAATCGTGTCCCTTGAAATAGGGGAGACGGCGGGAGAGGGCGGCGGCCCCGCGGCGCAGGAAGCCCGGAAGTTTCTTGTATTTTCTCATGCCGGGCGTCTCGTCATACCATTCGTATCCGGCGTAGATCTCGTCCGCCCCTTCGCCCGACAGGACCACCGTGACGTGCTCCTTCGCGAGGGCGGAAAGGAAATACAGCGGAACGGAGGACGGGTTCGACTGGGGCTCGTCCATATGATACTGGATCTTCGGATACAGATCGAAGCACTCGTCCGCCGTGATGTGCTTGAGGAAATGCTGGACGCCGATCCGCTCGGACAGTTCCTTCGCTTCGCTCGTCTCGTCGAATTTGTTGAACTCGAATCCGACGGAGAAGGTATCGTTCGGCATCAGGGAAGCGGTGATATAGGAGGAGTCGACGCCGCCCGACAGGAACGCGCCGACCTTCACGTCGCTGATCCGGTGCGCGTCGACCGATTCGTGGACGCGGCGGTCGATCTCGTCCGCGCATTCGTCGTACGACTTCGAGGTCTTTTCGGAGAAGTCGACGTCCCAGTAGCGGACCTTTTCCATTTTCCCGTCCTTGAACGTGAAATAATGGGCGGGCGGCAGCTTGTAGGTCCCCTTGAAGAAGGTCTCCTCCAGAGAGGAATACTGGAAGGTCAGGTAGGGACGCAGCGCGTTTTCGTTCACCCGGGGCGAAAAGCCCGGGTGGTCGAGGAAACTCTTGATCTCGGATCCGAACAGGAAGGACCCGTCCTGAAGGAAGGTGTAATAGAACGGCTTGATCCCGAAGGGATCCCGCGCGCCGTAGAGCGACTGGGTCTTCTGGTCCCAGATCACGAAGGAAAACATGCCGCGGAGGTGCTCGGCCAGTTTCTCGCCCCACTCCTCGTAGCCGTGCAGGAGGGACTCCGTATCCGTCCTGCTCCTGAAGACATGGCCCCTCGCGATGAGTTCCTCTCTCAGTTCCATGAAGTTGTAGACTTCGCCGTTGTATACGATCACGACGCTTCCGTCCTCGTTGTACATCGGCTGGGAGCCGACGGCGGAAAGGTCGATGATCGAAAGGCGGCGGAAACCGAACGTCACGCAGTTTTTTGCCTCCCCGTCGGACAGGAAATACCCGTCCGAGTCCGGACCGCGGTGCGCGATCCGGTCCGCCATCCTGCGTATTACCTCTTCCCGCCGTTCAATGAGACCGGTGAACCCAACGAAACCACACATATGAGAAAGCCTTTCGGATGAATTCTGATTTGATTATAGTACATCAAATTATTATATCATAAAAACCGCCGGAAGGAAAGACAATATCAAAAACTTCCGGCCGCCGGCCGGAAGTTTTCTGTCAGATCTCAAGCTGATCGGCGGAGGCTCCCAGGATCCCGTTCAGATCCGAGGGGAGGTCGCCGGTCGAGGCATATTCTCCGTTTCCAATCGTCAGGACGATCAGGCCGGCGTCGCGGAGCGCTTCGGCCTGTTCGGGAGTCAGTTCGGCCGAATAGTAGGCATACCGTCCCTCCTCCAGAAGAGCGCGCTCGAGGGCCGCGCCGTAGGCGTGGTCCGCCACGGAGACCGTCAGCGCTCTCTGCCCGAAGTATCGTCTGCGTTCCTCCTCCGTCACCGAGGCTTTTGACCGGAAGGAGCCGGTCTCGTCACCGAGCAACTCCGTGATGATCCCGCCGCCCGAGATCTCGTATCCGTCCACGAGAACGAAGCGTCCGGTGGAGGGAAGTCTGGATCCGATGTCGAACGCCAGCGCCTTTTCGCAGAGGATCGTGCAGTCGGCGATGTCGTTCTTGTTGGCCCGGGTCGCCTCTCTGTCCTTCCAGAGCGTCGCCGCGTCCAGCACGCTGTGGATCCTGACGATCTGGCAGGCTGTCCGGGCGGTGCCGGATTTGATCCAGTATTTCCGTCCGACCTGAAGCGGCTCGCGGCCGAGCCAGAACATGCTCGCTCGGAACGTCGTCCCGACATAGGGCGGCTCCTCGCCCGCCTTGCACGCGATCTCGCCGCGTCGGACGTAGATCTGGGTATCCAGCGTGAAGCCGCAGGATTTTCCCGTTCTGAACTCATCCGGGGCGGCCTCACGGCTCTGCGGCATGAACCACTCCTCCAGCGTCCTGACCGTCGCGGTCTTGCCGGAAGGGTAGAAGACCAGCTGATCCCCGGCCTTCATCGTGCCGGATTCGCACATGCCGGCCACGATGCGGCGGTCGTCGCCGTTTTCCGTGAATTTATAGACGTCCGCGACCGGAAGACGGAACGGTCTCAGGTCCTCCTCTTCGTCGCTGTTGAAGAGATCGAGCTGTTCCAGGACCGTCGGCCCGTCGTACCAGGGCGTGTTCGGGGAATGCGAGGCGATGTTGTCGCCCTCCATGGCGGCTACCGGGATGAACACGGCCGGTTTGATGCCGATGTTCGTAAGGAATTCCGTATAGTCGGCGCAGATCTTGTCGTAGACGTCCCTGTCGTACGAAACGAGGTCGATCTTGTTGATCAGCACCGCGATCTGACTGATGCCGAGCATCTCCAGGATGTAGCTGTGGCGGCGGGAGTTCTCGCAGATCCCCTCCGCCGCGTCGATCACCAGAAGGGCGGCCTCCGCTCTGGAGGCGCCGGTGATCATGTTCTTCAGGAATTCAATGTGTCCCGGGGCGTCGATGATGATGTACTTTCGTTTCTCCGTCTCGAAGAAGCACCGGGCCGTGTCGATCGTGATGCCCTGAGCCCGTTCGTCCTTCAGCGCGTCGAGCAGGAAGGCGTATTCGAACGGCTTACCGGTCCGGCGGCACAGTTCCTGGATCGCCTCGATCTTTCCGTCCGCCAGCATATGGGTATCGGCGAGCAAGCGGCCGATGACCGTGCTCTTTCCGTGGTCGACATGTCCCGCGACGACGATGTTCATGTGTTGTTTTTCGCTCATCTGCCGACCTCGCTTACATATAGCCGCCGCGGCGCAGTTCCTCGAGTCCTCCGCCGTCTTCTTTGTCCTGCTCCCGTCCGCTCCGTTCCGCGACGTGCGAGAACTTGCCGGACTTGAGCTCCTCGATGATCTCGTCGAGCGTGGATGCCGTCGATTCCACCGGTTTCGTGCAAGGCCAGCATCCGAGCGAACGGTACCGTTTTCCGTCGCCCTGATTGAAGTACAGAGGAACGACGGGAACGCCTTCGCGTCTGATGTATTCCCAGATGTCGACTTCCGTCCAGTCGAGCAGGGGATGGATCCGGACATGGGTCCCCGGCGCGAAGTCCGTCTTGTACTGTCCCCAGAACTCCGGCGGCTGATCGTCCGCGTCCCAGTCGTTATGCTGGTCTCTCGGGCTGAAATACCGTTCCTTCGAGCGGCTGCCTTCCTCGTCTGCGCGCACGCCGACGATCACGCCGGTGAAGGGCGTCCGGTTGCTGTCCGGCTCGTAGCGTCCGGTCGCGTGATTCAGCCGGTAGCGGGGCCAGTCCCCGGCCAGCGTATGCGTCAGCGCCTCCGTCTTCAGGAGACGGCAGCATTCCAGGCGGCTCACCGCGCCGTCGGGGAACGTCTGTTTCTGATCCAGCGCCTCGCGGTTCTCCCCGTAGATCATATCGAGATCCCATTCCATGGCCAGTCGGTCACGGTACTCGATCATCTCGGGGATCTTGTAATGCGTGTCGACATGAACGAGCGGGAAGGGAACGTGACCGAAAAACGCCTTCCGTGCCAGGCACAGGAGAACGGTGCTGTCCTTTCCGATCGACCACAGCATGCATAGGTTTTTGAATGCGGCATAGGACTCTCGCAGGATCTGGACGCTGCGGGACTCAAGCGCATCGAGATGTGTATACGGCATCGGCTGTTCAAACCCTTTCGTCTGGAAGAACCAGTGCTGATTCCGGATGGTTCAGGATCCGGTATCCGTGTCGATGAACGAAATCGGGACGGTTGGCCATGATCGGGGTGCCGTCCAACTCCGTAAAGGAGGCACCCGCCTCCTCGCAGATGATCTGCATACCGGCCGTATCCCATTCCTTGACCTTGTCACCGAACCGGTAGTGCACGTCCGCCTTTCCTTCGGCGATCATGCATCCCTTCAGGCAGCTTCCGATCGGGACGGCCTTCAGGATCCTGTCCCTGTTGAGCTCGAGCAGCTCATCCGTCTTACGGCTCGAATGGGAGCGGCTGCTCGCGTAAATGACCTTTTCCATACGGTCGGAAACGTGGAGGCGTTCCCCCATGCCGGCCCGGACATGCCCGGAGCCGATCTCACTGTACGAAAGCTTATAGGCGCCCTTGCCGCGCACCGCGTAGTAGACGAGCCCGAGCGTGGGGGCCAGGACGACCCCGACGAGGATCTCGTTCCGTCTGACAAAAGCGATCGAGATGCAGAACTCGCCGTTCTTTTCAACGAATTCCTGCGTTCCGTCTAGCGGGTCGACGATGAAGACGCCGGCCTGATTCAGGAGTCTGGTCCTTGGATCCAGCTCCTCCTCGGAAAGGAAGCTCATTTCGGGATACTTCTCCAGGAGGGACGCGTGGATGACCGCGTTCGACGCGAGATCCGCCTCGGTAAGGGGAGAGGAGTCGTCCTTGACGACGACCGAAAACTCCTTCTGATAGATCGCCATGATCCTATCGGACGCGACGAGCCCTGTCCGGATCATGTCGTCGAGGATCCGGTCCAGCCGCAGCTGATCCTCCTCGATCTTCGCGAGAAGGCAGGCTGCCGCCTCGTCCGCCGTCATGCTGTCCGTATCGAGCACGATCTCCGTGTCCGGCGTCTCGTAGGGAGCCGAAACGCCGGTAAAGTCGCTGATCTCTCCGGCATACGCTTTTTTGTACAGTCCCTTTGGATCGCGCGCCGCGCACGTCTCGAGAGAGGCCCTGACGTAAACGAGAGAAAAGCCCGCATCGGAAGAGATGATCTCCCGGGCTGCCTTTCTGGATTCCTCGTCGGGAGAAATCGCCGTGACGAGAACGACCTGTCCGGACATGGCGGTGACCTTGGCGACTTCGGCGATCCGTCTCAGGTTCTCCCGGCGGTCGTCCGCCGTGAAGGAAAGGCCTTTGCACAGACCGGTACGCATCGTGTCGCCGTCAAGGATCGTCGCCGCGAAACCGGCGTTGATCAGTTCCTTCTCCGCCAGAGCGGCGATGGTCGATTTGCCGGCTCCCGACAGACCGGTGAACCAGTAGACGAACGGTCTCGTACCTGTTACCCGCATACGTTCCCAGCGGGAAACCGCCGACGGATACGGCGTGATGTCAGAGATTGGACACATGAGCGGCCTCCGAGCATTATTATCTAGTTTTATTATAATTGGTAAACCCAAAAAATAGCGGAAATCCGTCAAAGAAAGAACGGATATCATCAAATCGTGACAAAAATCATCCCCCGGCCGTCGTTTTCCGGATCCGGTCTTTACGGATGAAAGAAAGATCCAGTATGGGGACTACGTCTCAACTACAAATGACGCTATCTTGACAGAACCGGTGCGCCATGATATAATGACAATAGTAAATCAAAAAGGTTCGAAAGGAGGATTATATGAAGAGAGTCATCTGTCTTCTTCTCGCTCTCCTGACCTTGTCAGCCTGTCAGTCCGTTCCCAGCCAGGACACCCCCGCCGCGCCTGAAAGCGGGGAAGCCGTCCCCGATACCGCAGAAGAAACGCTGAAGCTGCCCGATCCGTATGAGATCAAGCGCCAGCTGCTGATCCTTTCCGACGTCAACGCCAAGGCCGTTCTGTTCGAGTCGTCGTCCCTGGAGCAGTTTCTGTCCGTCAAGGATGAAGTGCTCGGGCAGATCCGGGACGATTCCACTTCGGAAGAGCTGATCGAGCTGTACAACCGTCTGGCAGAAGCGAGGGACCGGCTTGAGATCCAGAGGGGAGACATCCCGCGGGTCTTCATCGAATCCTCCGGCGCGATCAGAAAGAACGATTCCGCCTGCTACGTCACGATCGTCGGCGGGACCGGCGACACGTTCGAGCCGATCGTCTCGAAATCCTGCCTGATCAAGGTCCGGGGCCGTTCCACCGCAGTCGGTCCCAAGTATCCTTACCGGATCAAATTCGACAATAAGACCGAAGTGCTCGGGATCAGCAGCGGAAAGAAATGGGTCCTGCTCTCGAACCTCTTCGACAAGACCATGATGCGGAACTACCTTGCGCTGGATCTTGCCGGCAAGATGAATCTGACCTATTCTCCGGAATGCATGTACGTCGATCTGTACATCAACGGCGCCTACGCCGGAAACTACCTGCTGACGGAAGGGATCTCGGACGCCAAGAACAGCACGGATCTCGAAACGAAGCGGGGCGACTGTCTCTTCGAGTTCGACGCCTCCCGTGACGACGGGTCCCTGTACATCAAGACGCCGATGGGAATCCGGCTGAAATATCAGGAACCCGAATCCCCCTCCGCTGACGAGCAGACGTGGGCGCTCTCCTTCTTCCGCGAAATGGAGGCGGCCATAAAGACCCACGACATGTCGAAATATGAAGTGTTCATCGACGTGGATTCCTTCGTCGATTTCTATCTGCATTCGGAGATCGTGAAGAACATCGACGTCAACGATTTTTCGACCCGCGTCTTCATCAAGAACGGGATCCTCTATTACGGCCCCGTATGGGACTGCGATCTGTCCATGGGCAACATCGACAAGGATCATGAAGAGAAGTACAGGGAATACGCCAACGCCTTCGGCCACGGGACGGCCAGCAACGACACCGCGGACGGCGAATGGATGAACACGGGCTGGTTTGCCGAGCTCCTCCGGGATCCGGCTTTCCGCCAGAAGGTCGTGGAAAGATTCGACGAGCTGTATCCGGTCTTCGAGAACATGTTCCGGGAGAACGAACTGGGTCCGAGCGTGATCGACAGCGTTCTCGAAAAGGTGGGTCCGTCGTTCGAAGCGAACTACGCCAAAACGAGATACGACGAAATGAAGCGATATACCGACCTTTCTAAGAATGAGACATTGCCGTTCGAGGAGGAAGTGGAATGGCTGAGGAACTGGCTGGAAAGACGACTGGCCTTCGTCACGGGCCTGATCGATTCGTACCGTTCCTGATGAGATCTGTCAGGATTTTTCTGGCCGCTCTCGTCCTTTTGTCCGGCGTTCTTCTTCTGTGTTCATGCGATCGGACGGAGCCGGCTGAGGAAACGCCCTCGATCCCGGACGAAACGGTACAGGTATTCGAAAGCGTCAACGAGGCGAAGCGGGCCATCCAGCTCGCCGCCTCCGTCGATGAGAGGACTATAATCTTCGAACCGGAGTCTCTCGACCGTTACCGGGCGGCCAAGGAGTCGATCCTGTCCGAGATTGGCAGCGAATCCACGCTCGAGGATCTGTCCGCTCTTTACCGGAGGATCATGGATGCGAGAGACCAGCTGGTCATTGAAAAAGGGGACGTCCCCCGCATCTTCATCGAGACGACCACGTGGCTGACGAAGGAATATTCTCCGTGCACCGTTTCCGTGACCGGTGGAAAGAACGACACCTTCGAAACGCTCTTCTCGAAGGGCGCGAAGATCAAGATCCGGGGAAAATCGACCGCGAAGGCGGAGAAGAAACCGTACCGGATCAAGTTCGAGGATAAGACATCGGTGGCCGGGATCGAGGAAGGGAAAAGTTGGATCCTGCTCGCCAATATGTTCGACAAATCGATGATCCGGAATTATCTGGCGCTGACGCTCGCCCGTGACATGGGCATGACCTGGACGCCGGAGTGCCGGTTCGTCGACGTATATGTCGACGGCGAGTTCATGGGGAACTATCTCCTGACCGAAGCCATCACGGACGGGGCGAGCACGACTGACATCGACGTCGAGAACGGCGATTTCCTGTTCGAGCTGGATCAGGACAGAGTCGAGGACGCGGTCTATGTCACGACCTCCCTGAAAATGAGGATGAAATACGAGGAGCCGGAGCTTCCGTCGGTTCTGGACCAGAGATGGGTCATCTCCTTCTTCCGCGAGATGGAGGACGCCCTGAAGACCCACGACATGGAGCGGTATTCCGCCTACATCGACGTCGATTCCTTCGTGGACTATTACATCCACTCCGAATTCACCAAGAACGTCGATTCCAACCAGTATTCGACGCGGCTGTTCATCAAACACGGGAAACTCTACTACGGTCCCGTCTGGGACTACGATCTGGCGATGGGAAACATCAACGGTGACTACGAGGAGAAGTTCGCCCGGTACGCGAACGAAAAAGGCCTCGGCACCGGAAGCGGCGACTCGGCGGACGGCGAATGGACCGAATCCGGCTGGTACACCGAACTGTTCCAGGATCCTGCGTTCCGCGCAAGACTGGTCGAGCGGTTCGACGAGCTGGTCCCGCTCCTTAAGAACGTCTATATGGAGAACGAACTCGGCAAAAGCCTGATCGACCGGGCGGTGGAGGAGGGCGGTTCCTCCTTCGAGGACAACTACTATCCGAATACCCCCTGGTACAGCATGATCCTGTACGACACGATGCCGAAAAAGCCCGCCCTGGAATTCGCGGAGGAGATCACCTGGCTCAAGGAATGGTGCGACAGACGGTTCACGTTCCTGTCAGGACTGATCGACACCTACCGCTGAGGCGTGCGGCGATAACGCAAGCATACTCAGGAAAAGCCATGTCATGGTGAACATGGCTTTTTTCTCAGGCGGTTCGGACCGCATCCTGTGCGCCGCGGCCCGTCATCTTTACACGAGACGATAAAGAGTATATAATGAGTCCAGCACATCAACCGGAGGGAACCATGATCAGAGACGGATACGCGCTTCTCGCGCCGGTCTACGACCGCCTGAACAGTACGGTCGACTACAAAGCCTGGGCGGATTTTCTGGAATCCTGCTTTGGGAAATTCGGCGGGATCCCGATCAGATCGGTCCTCGATCTCGGATGCGGGACCGGAAGCATGACCCTGGAACTCGCGCGCCGTGGATACGACATGACGGGGATCGACCTGTCCGCCGAGATGCTGTCGGTCGCCGACAGCAGGATTCGCGCCGCCGGTCTGGAGGGCGTTCTGCTGGCCGAGGAGGACATGCGTTCCTTCGAGCTGTACCGGACGGTCGACGCCGTCGTCTGCTGTCTCGACGGCGTCAACCATCTTACGAACCGCGACGATCTGCTGTCCTGCCTGGACCGGGTATCGAACTATCTGAATCCCGGCGGGCTCTTCCTGTTCGACTTGAACACGCCGTATAAGTTCGCTCACAACTTCTCCGACCGTGACTATATCCTGGAGGAGAAAGGGCTCATGTGCTGCTGGCGCAACCGGCTCAACCGGGCCGGTGATCTGGCCGACTTTTACTTCACCCTGTTCCGGGAGACGAAGAACGGGCTGTGGGAGAGGGAAGAAGGCTATGAGAGAGAACGCGCGTTCTCCCTCAGGCAGATCAAGCGCGCGCTGCAGTCCTGCGGTCTCGAGCTCCTGAACGTCTCGTCCGATTTCTCCTTCACCGCTCCGGCAGACGACACCATGCGCTGGTATATCACCGCCGGCAAACGCGCATAAAAAAACCCGCCGACGGCGGGGATTCGAAAATCGAGACTTATTTATCCTTTTTCTGCTGTTTTGGCGAGAACCACGACATGAGACGGCGGTTCGAGAGCCCCAGCAGGTATCCGCCGGTCCCGACGAACAGGGCGGGCAGAACGTCGAGCAGATGGACGATCGGGTTGTTCGGCGAAAAGGCCGAGATGAAGCCGGCGTACATGCTGTGCCACACGAGAAGGATGCCTCTGGCAATCACGTTCATCTTCGTGGCCCATTCCATGCTATCGCGGAACGGGTTCGAAACGACGACAAGGATGCCGAGGATGATGTTCGGGATATTGGCTATCAGAATGACCCAGAAGCCGGACATCGGCTTTCTCTCCATGCGGCCTCCGTCGATCCGGATCCGGTCTTGACCGCCGCGTTCCCAGAGCAGGTTGTAGATCAGATACAGATAGAATGCGGTCGCCAGACAACTGGCCACGACGCCGAGCCAGTCCTTCTGAGAACGGACTGCCCAGGCGGCCATGATCAGCATGATGCCGAGAAAAGCCGCGCCGAACTGATTCAAAAGCAGCTTCCAGATATTCTTTTTGTACTCTGACCAGAACTCTTTCATACCTTTCTCCGCGTCGTTTTTTCGCGTCTGAACGCACAATTTATTTTATGTTCTTTCCCCTGAAAATACAAGTGGACCAAGCGAAAGTTTACAAACTATCCACGAAAACCTAAAAGAATACTGTATAATTGAAATGACCGTTCGAAGGGAAGGAGGGCACCGCCGTGACGGATTTCATCAACGAGTTTCCGCCCCTGATCCAGAAATTCGCCAACTATAAAGACGTCGTGAAAGGATGTTCCGAAAAGACGGTTTCTGAATATCTGTTCGACCTCCGCACCTTCTGCCGCTTCCTTATCGCCCGCCGGGAGCACCTTCCGATGGAGGGCGATGCCTTCAACCAGCAGGACATCAGCCATCTCGACACGGAATTCTTCGGATCCGTCACGGAGATGGAGATCTACGATTTTCTCTCCTTCACGAAGAACGAGCGCACGAACAACGAACGGACCCGTGCGAGGAAGCTGTCGGCGGTCAAGCAGTTCTACAAGTACTGCGTCACCCACGAGAGAGTCTTCGAGTCGAGCCCGGCCGCGAACGTCGAGGGCGTCAAGCCGAAGAAACAGCTGCCGAAGCACCTGACCGTGAACGAGTGCGTGGATCTGCTCAGCGCCGTTTCGAACGACGAGTCCTCGAAGACCCGGGAGAGGGACTACGCCATCCTGACGCTCTTTCTGAACTGCGGGATCCGTCTGTCGGAGCTCTGCGGCATCAGCATACCGGATATCGATCCCGACATGCGCTCCATGCGCGTCATCGGGAAAGGGAAGAAGGAGAGGATCGTCTATCTCAACGAGGCGTGCCGGTCTGCTCTCAGCGCCTACCTGCCGGTCCGCAGGACGATGGAGGCGAAGGTGAAGGACCGGGGCGCCCTGTTCCTGTCCCAGCAGAACCAGAGGATCTCGGTCAAGACGGTCCAGTGGATGGTCAAGAAGTATCTGAACGCCGCAGGCCTGGAGTACAAGAACTATTCCACGCACAAGCTGCGCCATACCGCCGCCACGCTGATGTACCAGTCCGGGGAGGTCGATATCCGCGTTCTGAAGGATATCCTCGGCCACGAGCAGCTGAACACAACGCAGATCTACACCCACGTGTCGAACGCCCATATGGAAGAAGCCATGGAAAAGAACCCGCTCTCCCATATCAAGCCGCAGGCGCCCGCCCATAAGGATCTGGACGCTGAAGAAGAATAGAAAAAAGATCGCTGATGTGAGGCGATCTTTTTTTTATTCTGTCAGGGGAGAAGGATATCGTCCGCGGCCAGAAGGGCGGCGCAGTCCCGTATCCTTTCGGCGGCCTTCTCCGACTCTTCCTCGTACAGATCGGGATCGAGCCGGCTGTCGTCCTCTCTCGAGTAGACGGCGTAATTGGAGCGGATGTTGTTATGAGGCTTCTGGAAGAACACCTCATCCGAAATGAAGGAACCGATCGAGACATGCGCCTGCTCGCAGACGAATCCCTCTTCGGCAGTCAGAAGGTTCTGGCCGAACATCACGGTCTTGTCGTTCCGGATCCCCAGGAGGCAGAGCATCGTCGGGAGCAGATCCATATGGCCGCCCGCCGTGTGGATCGTCTCCGTCCGGCCCATTCTCGGAACGTGAATGACGCACGGGACGTTGAAGACGTCGAACAGGGTATAGGAGCGACCGGTCAGATCGGAGAACTGCTGCCGGATCGTCGCGTCCGTATTGGTCAGCGCGTAGTGGTCGCCGTAGATCACGAACATGGAGTTCTCGTAGAGCCCGACTTCCTTCAGCTGATCGAGGAACGCCCCGATCGCCCGGTCCGCATAGTTGATCGCCTGGAGATACAGCCCGAACAGGGTCTGCTCGTCCTCCGGCTTCAGCTGGATCTCACGGTCCTTCAGCGGGATCCTGTACGGATAATGCGAGGAGGCGGTGATGATGAAGCTGTAGAACGGCTCCTCGTTCTCGACCAGATGGGGGATCGTCTGCCGGAACATCTCCATGTCGGACAGTCCCAGCGGGAACATGTCGGTCTCTTCGTAATCCTCCAGGGAGATATAGTCGTCGAATCCCTGACCGGGATATGCGCTTTCCCGGTTCCAGAAAGATCCGATGTAACCGTGATACGCGACAGCGGTACCGTATCCGTTGTCCTTGAGAAGGTAGGGCAGACCGTGATAGTGGTTGTCCTGATACGCGACGTAGCCGGCGTTGTTCTCGGGCGCAAACAGGGAATTGTTGACGGCGAATTCGGCGTCGGCCGTGTTCCCACCGCCGATCTGGTAGCTATACCGGTCGAAATAGATGGTATCCTGGCCGATGAGCCGGTTCAGGTTCGGCGTGATCTCCTGGCCTTTGTAATACGCCCCGATCACGAAATTCTGCATCGCTTCCACCTGGATCACGAACAGATTCCGTCCCTGTGCAAGACCGTAATACTCCGAACCGCTCTCGTCTGGAGCCGTATACAGTGTCTTGTCCACCTGACGGTCCTCGTCCGACGAGAAATAGACGTCCGCGATGTCTCTGGCATGGTAGCAGTACAGTTCGTTCTCGAGATACTCCGCGCGGAACCCGGGATAGACGACGGCGACCAGCGCGATGACGACGATCAGGACCGCCGCCGCAACGACGGCCTTCCATTTCGTGACGGTGGCACCGGTCAGGCGGTCATACGCCTTGCCCAGTCTGCGTCTGCGGATCCGTTCGCCGAGCAGACCCTTGTTGACCGCGAACAGGAACCAGAGCGGCAGGTCGATGATCAGAAGCCAGTTCTTGAGCTTGATCAGATTCAGGACCGTGTCCGAAACGTTCGTCACCTGTCCCGCCATGCCGAGCAGTCCGATGGAAGGCATCTTGGTGACGTAGGCGTAGTAGACCACATCGATCATCATGACGAGGGACACGATCGCGTACAGGACCGTCAGAACGATGTTGGCGGCCTTCTGGGAAAACAGGAAGACGATGAACCATATCACGAGCGTGATGCCGCAGGTGACCAGTGAGAAGACGAGCTGGAAGCCGCCGAGATGCAGCTGCGCGTAGAAAATCAGTCCCTTGATGAAAAGGAACAGAAAGAGGACGCCAGCATAGATGAGTCCCGTGACGGAAACGCGCTTTTTCGTTGCATCCGGCTGTTTCATACTTTACCCTTCGATCCTGATGGTATTTCAACACAAATTCATTTTATTATAAATCATATCGCCATCCGTGGCAAGAGATTCCGATGATTTTCCTTGACAAATGAACGGTGTTCTTCTAAAATGAAGAGGGGACCGCGAGAGGTCCCCGCGGCGGGAAGACCTGTCCTCGGTCGCCGCAGTCTTCTTTTCGGGAAAGGATGAACGCTATGTCCCATTTGTCTCCTCTGGCTGACCGGGTCAGGCCGAAGAGCTTCGACGAGATCGTCGGGCAGCCGCATCTGTTCGGTCCCGACGGGATCCTCCGGCGGATGGTCGACCGGGATGTCATCCCTTCCATGATCTTCTTCGGGCCTCCCGGCTGCGGAAAGACCACCGCGGCCGCCATCATCGCCGAACGGTGTGGCAAGACCCTCCACAAGCTGAACGCGACCACCGCCTCCCTGCAGGACATCCGGGCCGTCGCCCGCGACACGTCCACCATGATGGGGCAGGGCGGGATCCTCCTGTATCTCGACGAGATCCAGTACTTCAACAAGAAGCAGCAGCAGTCCCTCCTCGAGTATCTGGAGGACGGACGGATCACCCTGGTCGCCTCCACCACGGAGAACCCCTACTATTACATCTACGACGCCCTTCTTTCCCGGTGCAGCGTCTTCGAGTTCAAGTACGTCGGAGCGGAAGACATCGAGAAGCGCCTGACCGACGTGCTGGGGACCGAATACCCGGACGCGTCGATCCGGCCGGAGGCCGCCCGCGCCATCGCCGACGCCTCCGCGGGGGACGTCCGGCGCGCCCTCAACATGCTCGAGACCGCCGTCAGCGCTGCCGACGCCGACAAAAAAGGGAAGCGCGTCATCGAGCGCTCGCTGATCGAGTCGCTGACCTCCTCCGTTTCCCAGAGCAATTTCGACCGGGACGGCGACGTCCACTACGACCTCCTGTCCGGTCTTCAGAAATCCATCCGCGGTTCCGATCCGGACGCGGCCGTCTACTATCTGGCGCGCCTGCTGGAGGGCGGGGATCTCATCTCTCCCTGCCGCCGGCTGATGGTCATCGCCAGCGAGGACGTCGGCGCCGCCTATCCGATGGCGGCGGTCATTGTGAGAGCCTGCGTCGAATCCGCCCGCGAGCTCGGCCTGCCCGAGGCCCGCATCCCCCTGGCGAACGCGGCCGTCATGCTCGCCACCGCCCCGAAGTCGAACTCCGCCTATCTCGCCTACGACGCGGCCGCGGCGGACATCCACGCCGGGAAGGGGAAGGAGATCCCCCGACACCTTCACAGCCCGCTCTTCAAGGGCTACCGGTACCCCCACGATTTTCCCAACCACTGGACCGAACAGCAGTACCTTCCGGACGACCTCGCAGACCGTCGCTACTACGTGTTCGGCGACAACAAAACGGAGATCCTGGCCAAACAGTACTGGGATAAAATCAAGGGGAAGGGCCCTTCCGACGAGGGGAACAAATAGCAGAAATTATTGAAAAAAGTGTTGACAACAGTTGGGTGCTGTGCTATAATGCGAGTGTTGCGGATGGCCCGGAGGGCCTTCTGACAGCCTATGGCGGAATAGCTCAGCTGGCTAGAGCAATCGGTTCATACCCGATAGGTCGTGGGTTCAAATCCAACTTCCGCGATCAAAAGTATCATGTCTGCAATATGGCCCGATGGTCAAGCGGCTAA
>JAEEGL013495963.1_pt1 | contig 26231 bp, 23 predicted proteins | sample 9134231 | NCBI WGS metagenome assembly JAEEGL01 (sample SAMN16246548, study PRJNA631951) | gut metagenome | biome: gut microbiome; feature: rumen; material: fiber-attached | host: Bos | place: Iran: Karaj | collected 2018-10
CAGAAATACCTGGACGGCATTGCGGCCAAGCGCAAGACCATGGTCTCGACCGGCGACCGCAGCGCCAAGATCCGTACGTATAACTATCCGCAGGGCCGCGTGACCGACCACCGCATCGGCTGGAGCATGTACAACCTGCCCGTCTTCATGGACGGCGACATCCAGGAGTGCATCGACCAGCTGCAGATTGCCGAGAACGCCGAGCGCCTCAAAGAAGCCGGGGAGGAAAACTGATATGGCCAGAAACCGTTCAGAACTGCAGGCCCTGGGACGCGAGACCGTCTATAGCCAGACCTATGCACCGGAGGTACTGGAAACCTTCGAGAACAAACACCAGGACAACGATTACTGGGTGCGCTTCAACTGCCCGGAGTTCACCACGCTGTGCCCCATCACCGGCCAGCCCGACTTCGCCGAGATCCGCATCTCCTACGTTCCCGACCAGCGCATGGTGGAGTCCAAGAGCCTCAAGCTGTACCTGTTCAGCTTCCGCTCCAACGGGGATTTCCACGAAGACTGCGTGAACACCATCATGAAGGACCTGGTCAAACTCATGGACCCCAAATACCTGGAGGTCACCGGCCTGTTCACCCCCCGCGGCGGCATCTCCATCTACCCCTACGCCAACTACGGCCGTCCCGGCACCAAATGGGAGCAGCTAGCCTGGGACAGGCTAGCTGCGAGAGAATAAGCTTTCCGTTTGCGTCCTACTTCTTCGGACTGCCCACGCTGGTGATGAAGGTCTTGCCCTGCTGAATGAGGGCGGTAGAAGCCGGCGTGGTGGTCTTGACGATCCACTGTCCGTCGCCCCAGCCCTGGGTAACGGCATCCACCAGGTCTTCCCAGAGGGTGGTTTCCCGCGGCCGGTTCTTGATAAGTTTCCATTCAGGCTCCCACACGGCCTTGTCCAGTTCGTCCGAACCGGCCTTCGTATAGAAATCCTTGTTGATTTCGCAGGTCTCGGTAACGGCCAGGCTCACCTTGTACTGGCCCATGCCCCAGAGGTCCTCGTGGTTCTCCTTGCTGGCCACATAGGAACGCGGCACGATGAAGGAATCGCCCTGCACGCTCACCAGGCGGTTGTCCGGATTGCCGGGCGCATACTTGTAATAGAAATAGCGGTTGCCCGTGCTGTCGGTCTGGATACGGGCCGGATCAATCTTCACCTGGATATCGAAGGTGCCCAGCTCCTGGTCGCGGAACACCTGCAGGATCTGGTTCATGTAGGTGGACGTAACCGTGGCCTTGATGCCCAGCCTCAGGTTCTTGCGGCGGTCAAAGTCGAAGGGAATACGCAGGGCGGGATCATCCAGGGAGTCGTTGGGAAGGTCGCAGAGCCAGGGGTTGAAATACACCTCGTCCACATACAGGAGGAAGCGGGAATCGGCCACCATGCTGCGCAGGCCCAGGGAGTCCGTGCGGAGTTTGCAGTTGATGTAGAAGACGGTCTGCTTCTGGCCTTCCACATTGATTTCCTGTCCCAGCGAGAAGCCGTCGAAGACCATGCCCGTGGGATCCATCGGCCCCAGGGTGGATACCTGGTTGTAGAAATGATGGATCTCGGCCAGCATCTTGAGTTCCTTGGTAAAGCGGCTTTCCTGGGTCACCGTCTTTTCCCACTGGGCGCGGGGGCTCCGGAGTTCCTCCACCGCATAGTTGGTGAGTACACCCACGGCCTTGGCCGATGTCTCCACAAAGAGATTCGCACCGAAGTTGCGGTAACTTTCAAAGAAAAGGTCCATGAAACCGCGCTTTCCGAAGCGGTCCATCTCCTGGGCCAGGTCGGAAGAGAAACTGCTCTGGTCCATGTCGTCCCTTTCCTGAACGGCCACGGTATAGACCCGGCTGGCTTTCACCGGCTTACTCTGGGCAAAGGCAACCAGGCAGGAGAGCATACCTGCCGTCATGAGAACGAAGATTCTTTTCATAAGCAATCGTCAATCAAAATAAATGCATCCACATATTGAGGGGCCGACCAGTCCCGCATCTGGACGAAGGGGACATACCGCAGCCGCACCATATCAAATCGGTAAGTATCCAGGGCCACCGGTTCGCGCAGCCGCGCCCGGGCGCGGTCAAAGGCCTGCCGGGCCGATGCGCCACCGGCCAGCTCCCGGTAGAAGGTTTCCATAAAGAAGGCGGTGGCCTCGTCGCTCACGCTCCACAGGCTGGCCACCAGCGGGCCGGCCCCGGCCATCTTCCAGCCGGCCTGCAGACCGGACATGCCATCGGCCGAAATCACGCCCAGACCGCTCTGGCAGGCCGCCATCACCACCAGGGGCGATCCCTGCAGCCGCATCCGGCTCACTTCCCGGGCCGACAGCAGGCCGTCGGGACGGCCGGCGGCGTTGAAGGACGGATCGGTCAGGATCCGGTTGCCGCCTGTCAGGAGCAGGACGCTCCGCGACAGGGAATGATCCAGCCGGGCCGCCTTGAGTTCATCCCCCGGGAAGTACGGGACCCCGGAGAAGTATCCGTGCGTGGACAGATGAATCAGGTCCACATAAGAGGCCATGGCCGACACGGCATCCTCCTGGGCCTGTTTTCCGCTGAGCACGCAGCAGCTGTCCCCCAGGATGGCCCGCACGGAATCGAGTTCGGCGCGGGTATGGGGCAGGGCGCCGAAGCGCACCCGGGCCTGGGCGAGGCAGCGGTAGGCTTCCTCGTCGTTGGCCGTAGGACGGGCCGAGGGCACGGCGTTGAAATCCACATCCCCCACCAGAAGGGCTTTCTGCTTGAGAGCCGAAGCGCTGCGGCTGCGCCGGGTAATGACCCGGGTGCCGCTCACCCGGTGCAGGACGGGGGCCGCCGAGGCGGGATAGCAGTGCTCGATACCCAGCACATGCAGGAAGCCGTCGGGGGCGAAAAACACATCCGAGACCCCCTGAAGGGCCGCCCGGAGGGCGTCGTTCCAGATGAGGCCGCCCAAGCGGGGGCTCTCGTAGCCCTGGTTGGTGATCCGGCTGTTTTCGCCGGAGAGCATGGCCGCAATGGTCACGTCCTGGGAGAGCGGCTCCTGGAGCAGGGCCTGCTCGCTACCCAGCGGCACGAAGACCGGGCGCCCGGTCTTGCGGAGCACCAGCGCAGCCAGGCGCTGCTCGCCGCAGGCCTCGTAACAGACAAATTCAACGGCGGCTTCCTTCTTGCCCAGGGCTTTCTGCACCTGCTGCCAGGTACAGGGGACAAAAGCACCCGTGGTACGCAGCTGGAACATCAGTTCCTTGGTGAAGAGCACCACGTCATAGAGGAAGGCGGGGTCGGCGGCTTCCGTGCGGAGGCAATCGGTGGCAAAGGGACGCATCCGCATCCAGAAAGCCTCGCGGTCTTCCTCGCTCATGCCCTCCAGCCGCGCGGGCCAGGTGTCCAGGACAGACTGGAAATAACGGCGGTACAAAGACACGGCCTCCAGGGACTGCTGCCCGGCGGCCTCGGCCTCCAGGGCCAGGATCTTGGCCTCCTTGCGCAGGGCCTCGGGATCCTCGGCCGGCAACCGGCCGATGGCCTTGCGGGCGGCGTTGAAGCGGCCCATCCGGGCCAGGCAGAGGGCATAGGGGCCCAGCGCCTCGGTTTGCAGCCGGCGGGAGAAGGAGCTGTTGACCAGCGGCCGGAGCTCTTCCAGGGCCGCCTGATAATTCTTCTGGCGATAATACAACTGGGCCAGTTCCAGCGATACGGTGTGCTGGGCGAAGGGCGTCACATCAAACTGCGCCGGATAATGCTGCCGGGCGGCCAGATAGTACTGCCGGGCCTTTTCCAGCAAAGCCAGGTCTTCTTCCGAGCGGCAGAACCAATAGGAGCCCTGCTGCTTCTCCAGATGGGCCTGCGCATAGCGGGAGAGCAGGCTGTCGGCCGGTCCCAGTTGCGCGATGAGCGCCTCCTGCCGGGCCATCAGGGGCGGCATCAGTTCCGGCCGGTTGGCCAGATAGGCTTCTTCGCAGCGGTTGGAGACGGCGCGAAGGCTGTCTGTCACGACAGACGGCGACAGCAGCAGCAACAACACGGACAGAAGCAGGCTCATTGGCGGGAATTATAATTCAGGATAACTACCGACTCGGCCTCGTCCGAGGCATTTTTCAACTGGAGACGCAGGATGCCGTCGGCGGCGGCACGCACGCGGAAACGGATGCATCCGTCCGGGGTGAGGGACGGCGTCACCGGCTCGCCACCGGTTTCCAGGGTCACCTCCCAGGCCGATGCACTGTGATAAGGCACCACCACCACCTCCTGCATGCCCGAGCGTTCGGGGAGCACGTAGCACAGGCTCACGCCCGGTCGGAGGGATTTCTCGATGAAGGAATGCTGGTACTGCTTGTCCAGCCCGTTACAGAACAAACCGGCCGAACGGTTCTGCCCCACCCGGCGCTCGGCAATATCTACCGCGAAGTCGTTCACGGAGAAGACCTCGTAATCGTCCTCGAAGGTGCACTCCCCTTCGTTCCAGAGGCCCACCTCCGTCATCAGCGTCCAACGGTAATCCTCTTCCAGGGAGGCTTTCACCCGGGCATCGGTACCGCCGCTGCGCAGTTGCAGGACATCACGGACCAGTTTTTCCAGTTCCCCGTCGGCACGGGCAAGCGGCATGGCCAGCAAGGCCAAGACTGCGGTCAGGATCCATTTTTTCATTCCATTTCCTCCTTCCAAAAAGATTCATCGGCCATTTCCGGATGGATTTCGCCCTTGAGCAGACGGGGCGTTGCTTCCGAGTTTATACGCTCCAATTCCCGGGCCACGGCAGCGAGTGCCGGCCGTTTTCCCGGATCAAAGTCCAGCATGGCAGCCAGCAGGGCCGCCAGTTCCCGGGAACATTTCCGGGGCGGGATGGACGGGACCGGGGTGGACGCCGTCTGCAGGGTCCGGGGCATGCCGCCGAATACGGGCACGCCCATAAACAAGTAATAGGAAAGCGCGGCCAGCGACCACACCACGGAAGGCTCGCCGGCATCTCCCTCCGGCGGCAGGAAGGCGGGGTCTTCCGTCTTCTTTCCCAGGCGGAAAGCGCCGTCCTGGGTGCGCAGGACCATCTGGGGGGTCACCACAGCGGCGGGTCCCTGCGCACACAGGGCCGCAAGCATCTCCCGCACCAGCTTTTCGCCGGCGTATCCGCTCCAGGCCGATACCGATATGGCCGCTTTACTGTCCATTTCCATATAATTCTGTGACAGGAACCGACCAGCCTGTGGTCTCCTTCCTGTCGGCATCTTTCCGGGAAATAATGCCCACCAGCACCACCCGGCCGCCCAGACGGGCCAGGACAGGGCCGCCGGAATCACCGGGATCGAACTGGCTGCTGTGCAGCAGGCAGCCATGTCCGGGGGTATTCTTGAGTCTTCCGCCCGTGGGCGAAAGGATCACATGCTCTTCCGGGTCGCGGACAGACTGGCTGCCCACAAACAGGAGCGGATCGCCGGCCTTGAGCCGGGCGAAACGGTCGGACGAGGCCAGCCGGACCGTCCCCTTCTGCGGCACGGTGAACCAGGCACAGTCGCCCAGGGCGCAGTCAAAATCGTTGAACACAATGGAGATGGAGCGTCTCCAGCGGGGTTCCGTGCGCGTGCCGGCATTGAAGATCCGGTCGCGGCTGCGGTTGATATGGGCACTGTCCGTGCAGAAATCCAGCCGGTGGCCGTCCGTATTCACGGCCTTGAGCCGGGTAATCATGCGCATCACCTCACGGCGGGCCTCCCGGTTGGTGTTTTCCACCTGCACGGCCCAGTCGGTGAAGAGGGTGTCGGAGGGGTTCATCCAGGGTTCGGCCACGTGGCGGGCCGTCACGAAACGGCCGTCGGTGGTGACGAATCCCGTTCCCACATGCCCGTCGGCCAGCAGGGAATCCAGGGTACGGTATCCGCCCTGGCCGTCGGCCTCCTGCAGGAGGACATAACCCACCCGGATGTGATAGACCGAGCTGCGGCAGGCCGATTCGTCCCCGGCCTGGATGCCGCGGGACACGGAGGAAAGCCAGAGGAAGGCGCCGAACAGCAGGGCCAGCAGGGCGATGGCCCCGGCCAGGATCCGGAAGCGGCGGGTGATCATCCCGTGATCCGGTCCTTCGGCCTTGCGGCAGCGGATGGTTTCCCCGCAGGCCTGGATCACGTCTCCGGCTTCCAGGAAGCAGAAGCCCGAGACCGCTTTCCCATTCACGCTGATGGGCTCGGCATCGCTCAGCACCAGCAGACAAGGCTTCTGGTCCACGATGCGCAGGAGTGCCAGCCGCTCGTCTTCATACACGCCGCGGTTGGGCAGACGGATTTCCGCATCTCCCCCCTGGCCCACCAGGATGCTGTCACCGGAATAGCGACGGCCGCCGTACACCCATTCAAGCATCGGCCCCGCCCTCCCCGGCTGCAGCATTGACAATCAAAGGGATACAGGTAGAAAGTGCGATATCGTACAAGCGGGTGTCGTTTCCCCGCTCGTCGTTTTTGAGCTCGGCATAGGCACGCAGGTCGTAATGGATGCCCTTCGCCTTGAATTCACCGCGGCGGCTGACATCCTTCTCAATGGCCGCCTGTTCCTCGGACGTGCAAGGGCGCAGACCGCCCAGCAGCGAGGACACGCTCCAGCGGTTGTGCTCCACCTGCGCCAGGTGGTCCACCGACTCGGCGTCCATACCATATAAGGTATTCCAGTCTTCTTCCTGCAGGCCCACGGAACGCATCTTGACGCCCATGCTCTGGATGGAATCCAGGCTGGCGGCCCGGTGGGCGGCCGACAGCGCCTCCCACTGCCGCTGCGCCTCCTGCATATCGAGCGAGACGGGCGGATGGCCCTCCCGCGCGGTGCAGTCATAGACATAATTGAGGGCCATGGCCAGTTTCCGTGCCTGCAGGAACTGTGCATGGAACGAGGCCGGCATCCCAAAGGGCAGGGCCGATATCCGGGCGGCCTGCGCCAGGGAGGCATCGGACAGATGGATCAGGGTGGGCGTCTTTCCCAGGCTGCGCTCCAGATAAGGCAGCGCCTCGAGGTTCCGGCCGTCCTGGTCGTAGGCGAAAGCCACCACCATCCGCCAGGTGCCGGAGCCGCTCCACTGCGCCAGTTTGGCCTTCAGCAGCGGGTCCCAGGGGGTTCCCTGCACGAATTCCCACTCCGTATCCACGTAATCTTCTTTCTGGACGGATGCGTCCCGGTGATGGGAACGGATCTGTTCCGTCTCCAGGTCCACGAAACGGTAGCTGGAGGCATCCATGAGCTGGCGATGCCGGGCCACGAAACGCCGTCCGCCCTCGAGGGCGTCGGCATCAATCCAGGTGATGCGGGTGCGCAGGCGGTGATTCCGGATGTAATTGGGGAAATGGGCCGTCTTGAGCGCCTGAAGGGCCAGGGCTTCGGCGGCCGTGGTCATGCCGAAGAGCACGAGCCGCACCCGGCAGTCATCCCCGTAGCGGATGCCCTCGCCGTCCAGTTTCACCAGGCCGCCCGGGCCAAACAGATGCTGGGCCCAGCTGGTTTCCAGGGTGAAGGGATGGATTTCGGCGTGGGGAATCCGGATGCGTCCATACAGGGTTACGGACTGGAGGCTGTGCACCAGGATGCGGCACACGATGTGATGGCCGATGCCTTCCAGCCGCTCCTGGAGCTGCGCAAAAGTACGCGAATCCTGCATCATGGGATCCGACCCGTCGGGCAGGAAGGCGATGATGCAGGAAGTGTCCACCCGCTGGGGCCAGTCCGGCAAACGCGTCTGCCCGGGCTCCCAATCCAGGAGCGGATGATTCCCTATGAGCAGTGGACAATCCATACCCTTGCGATAATTTCGGTAAATGTAGTAATAATAATGCGGATTAACTAATTTTGCGGAAATTTTAAAAATAATTTGGAGCACTAAAAAATAATTTCTAACTTTGCACTCCCTAACGGGACTCTGGTGGGTTCGTATAACGGTTAGTACTCGGGATTTTCATTCCCGCAATAGGAGTTCGATTCTCCTACCCACTACCAAATATAAAAAAATAAAATAATGGCAAACACCAAATCTGCTCAAAGAGCCGCTCGCCAGAGCGAGCGTCACAGATTGCATAACAAGTATTATGCAAAGACAACGAGGAACGCCATCCGCGACCTCCGTAACACCACCGACAAGGCTGCAGCCCAGGAAAATGCTCCCAAGGTCTACGCCATGATTGACAAACTGGCAAAAATCGGTGTCATCCACAAAAACAAGGCTGCCAACCTCAAGAGTGGTCTTGCCGTTTACATCAACAAACTCGCCTAAGGGGGAGTTTTTTTATTCGAGTTTCGAGATGTAGCGCAGTTGGCTAGCGCACCACGTTCGGGACGTGGGGGTCGTCCGTTCGAGTCGGATCATCTCGACAAAAAAAAGGAAGTCGCAAAATTCGACTTCCTTTTTTTTTGTCGAGATAACTACTTTTCATACTGGGGGAGAATCCCCCAGACCCCCTCCGTCGCTTCGCTCCGAAAAGAATAGCTCAAAGAGTACTTTAAGATTACTATAAAGACGCCTTTAAAGACTATTTCAATTTAGAGGAGTAGTGGGGGTGGACTTTTCCGCGGGCGATGTTCTGCAATTTGGAGGAGAGCATCTTCCGGCGCACCGGAGCGGCATGGTCGGTGAACAGGTCCCCGTCCAGATGGGAAAGTTCGTGCTGGATCATGCGGGCGGCGAAGTTGTCGAAGGTCTCGGTGACTTCCTGGAGCGACTCGTCATAGTAGCGCACGGTGATCTGCTTGGGACGCACCACGTCGCAGTAGATGCCGGGAATGGAAAGGCAGCCCTCCGAATAGGTCACCTTCTCCTCGCTCTCTTCCAGGATCTCGGGATTGATGAGCGTGCGGCGGAAGTCTTTCAGGTAGGCGTAGGTGTCGGCCACCACGTCGCCGTCCACGATGACCACCCGCTGGCTCACGCCAATCTGGGGCGCGGCCAGACCGCAACCGTCGGCCTTCACCAGGGTGTCTTTCAGGTCCTGCACCAGCGCGGCGATGCCGTCTTTATCGGAGAGGTCCACCGGAGCGGCTTCCCTGCGGAGCACTTCGGCCCCGTACAAATAAATGGGTCTGATCATGATCTTCTTCTTTTTGTCTTGCTGCGGGACAGGCTTTCCGGCACGGAATCGGGATCCAGGGGCCCTACGCCGCCACTCCGGCGGTCCAGGTATCCCTGCAGGATGATGGCGGCCGATATGCGGTCCACTTCCTTCTTGTCCCGGCGCCGGGCGGCTTTCATGCCCCCGTCAATCATGGCCTGATGGGCCAGCACGGAGGTAAAACGCTCATCTTCCAGGGTCACGGGGACGGAGGGGAAGGCCGATGCCAGGCGCTTGAGGAAAACATCCACATCGGCCTGGGCCTCGGAAGGGCGGCCGTCCATATTCACCGGATATCCGACTACAAAGCGAACGATTGTCTGCTTTTCGGCGTAATTTTTGATATAATCTATTAACTTTGTAGTATCGACTGTATCCAGCGCGGAAGCGAAAATACCCAAGGGGTCGCTCACTGCCAGGCCGGTCCTGCGGCGTCCATAGTCTATGCCCAAGATTCTGTCCATACAGCCTGCAAATTTACGAATTATTTATGGATAATACAGATAAGAAGCCGCGCTTTTTCCGACTCTCCCTCATTGACGCCGCTACGCATGAGCGTCTGTGGAGCCTCCGGTTCAGCCGTCCGCTGTTCATCACCGCGGCCATCTCATCGGCACTCATCGTGCTCGTGGTGCTGTTCTGCCTCATCGCCTACACGCCTCTGCGCGGATTCATCCCGGGCTATCCGGATGCCCGCACCCGCCGGCAGGCCGTGCAGAACGCCCTCCGTATAGACTCCCTCCAGACCCGCATCCTGCAGTGGGAACTCTACACCGAGAATCTCCGCCGGGTGGTGTCCGGGCAGGAGCCCATCCGCCTGGACAGCCTCATCCTGGGCAGCCAGGGCACGCACCAGGCACCGGATTCGGTCTATCTGGCCCTCCGGGATTCCCTGCTCCGGGCCGATGTAGCCGCCTCCGAACAATTCTCGGTAACGGAAACGCAGCGCAAGCTTCCCATCGAAGCCCTCTCCTTCTTCACCCCGCTCAAGGGGGTAGTCTCGGAAGGTTATTCCCGCGTAAGCCACCCCTGGGTGGACATCACCGCGCCGGCCGGCACCATGGTGATGTCGGTGCTGGACGGTTCCGTGGTCTTTACGGGCTGGGACGAGCAGACGGGCTATACCATGGTCATCCAACACACGGGGGACATCCTGTCCATTTACAAATACAACCAGCAGCTGCTGCGCAAGGTGGGCGACGCCGTCAAGGCCGGCACCCCGGTGGGCACCGTAGCGCCGTCGGCCTCCCTCACCAAGGGAGACCACCTGCATTTCGAACTCTGGTATGACGGTGTCCCCGTGGACCCGCAGCGCTATATCGGTTTCTGACATGAAGCACATCGCCATTCTGGGATCCACCGGATCCATCGGCACGCAGACGCTGGACGTCGTGCGGCAGCACCCGGAGCGTTTCTGCGTGGAGATGATATCGGCCAACAACAGCGCGGAGAAACTCGTGGAACAGGCCCTGGCCTTCCAGGTACCGCACGTGGTCATCTGCAATCCGGATAAATATGCCTTCGTCCGCGCGTCGCTGCCTGCCCATATCACCGTGTATCAGGGCATGGAAGCGCTCTGCGAGCAGGTCCAGGCCCCGGACGTGGACGTGGTGGTAGCCGCCATGGTGGGATTCAGCGGCCTGCGGCCCACCCTGTCGGCCATCCGCGCCGGCAAGCAGATCGCCCTGGCCAACAAGGAGACGCTGGTGGCCGCCGGGGCCCTGGTCATGGCCGAAGCCGCCCGCTGCCAGGCGCCCGTCTATCCGGTCGATTCCGAACATTCGGCCATCTTCCAGTGCCTGATGGGGGCCGAAGGGAACCCGCTGCACCGCATCCACCTCACCGCGTCCGGCGGCCCGTTCCGCACCTGGCCGCGGGAACAGATAGCCGCCGCCCGCAAGGAGCAGGCGCTGCGCCATCCCAACTGGGACATGGGCGCCAAGATTACCATCGATTCGGCCACCATGATGAACAAGGGCTTCGAAGTCATCGAGGCCTGCTGGCTCTTCGGGGTAGAAGCGGAACGCGTCCATGTGGTGGTGCACCCGGAATCTGTGATCCATTCCATGGTGGAATTTGCCGACGGGGCCGTCCTGGCCCAGTTGGGCTGCCCCGACATGCGCCTGCCCATCCAGCTGGCCATGGCCTATCCGGAGCGCCTGTCCCTGGAAGGGAAACGCCTGGATTTCAGCGCCATGCAAAGCCTCACCTTCTACGAACCCGACCGGGAGAAATTCCCCTGCCTGGAGCTGGCCTTCCGCGCCGCCCGGCGGGGCGGGAACATCCCCTGCGCCATGAACGCCGCCAACGAGGCCGCCGTAGCCGCCTACCTGCAGGACAAGATTGGCTTCTATGACATCCCCGACACCATTGCCCGCGTCATGGACAGCATTCCTTACATCTTCATGCCTTCCCTGGAAGAGATTTTCTCCACCCACGAAAGAGCGTTCCAAATGGCCCGGCAATCATGGTAGTACTGCTCAAAACCCTCCAGGTCATCCTGGCCCTTTCCATACTCATCCTCATCCACGAGGCCGGTCATTTCTTCTGGGCCCGGCTCACCGGCATCCGGGTGGACAAGTTTTTCCTCTTCTTCGACGCCGGCGGCTTCAAGCTCTTCTCGACCCGGATGCCCTGGTTCGTGAAGTGCTTCCCCGCTGCCGCCCGCTGGGAGACGGAATACGGCATTGGCTGGCTGCCGCTGGGCGGCTACTGCAAGATTGCCGGCATGATTGACGAATCCATGGATACGGAGCAGCTCCGCCAGCCGCCGCAGCCCTGGGAATTCCGCACCAAGCCCGCCTGGCAGCGCCTGCTGGTGATGAACGGCGGCGTACTCAACAACTTCCTGCTGGCCATTGCCCTTTTCATCGCCATCCTGGCCATCTGGGGAGACAATTACGTGCCCAACACGCATCCCGTCTATGTGAACGAGCTGGGCTACCGCCTGGGCTTCCGCAGCGGGGACCGGATCCTCAAGCTGGATGACTATACGCCCCGCGACTTCCTGTCCCTGCAGGCCGACATGGCCCGCCGCCAGGCCCGTACGGCCACCGTCCTCCGTGGGACGGACACCCTCACCCTGTTCATCGACGGTGCCCTGCTGGGAGAAGTGGTGAATACGCCCGGGGTCTTCGACCTGGCCATCCCCTTCGTGGTGGACAGCGTGATGGCCGGATCGGCCAATGCCGGGGCCGGACTCCTGAGGGGAGACCGGATCGTTTCGCTGGAAGGCGTCGAGACGCCCTATCTCCAGGATGCCCAGCAGGTGCTGCGCGACCACCCGGGAGAAGCCCTGACGGGACGCATCCTGCGCGGGGAAGACACCCTCTCGCTCACCCTCCATGCCGATGCAGCCGGACGGCTGGGCGTGTTCTTCCGGAATCCGGGTTACGCACACCGCGACTATACCCTCTGGGAGGCCATCCCGGGCGGCTTCCGCCTGGCCGGCACCACGGTGGGCGACTACCTCAAGGACCTGCGCCTGGTGGCCACCCCGTCCACAGGCGCCTACAAATCGGTGGGCAGTTTCATCGCCATCGGCCAGGTGTTTCCCTCTGCCTGGGACTGGCACCAGTTCCTGTATATCCTGGCCCTGCTCTCTATCATGCTGGGCGTCATGAACCTGCTGCCTATCCCCGCCCTGGACGGCGGGCACATCGTTTTCTGTCTGTATGAGATGATTACGGGGCGCAAACCCTCGGACCGCTTCCTGGCCATCGCACAAATTATCGGTATGGTATTACTTTTGCTGCTCATGTTCCTGGCCTTTGGAAACGACATTGCCCGATTAATCAGATAATTATGAAAAGGATACTCAGCATCGCAGCCCTGGTGGCCCTTTGCCTGCCGCTGCTCCTGACCAGTTGCAAGAACGACAAGAAAAAACAGCTTCTCCCCAATGTGAGCGGGAAAGCCGGCGAAGTACTGGTGGTCATCGACCGCGAGTACTGGGAAGGGAACCTGGGCGCGGCCATCCGCACCACCCTGGCCGACGATACGCCCTACCTGGCCCAGCGGGAGCCCCTGTTCAATCTGTCCAACGTGCCCTCCGGGGCCTTCAACAACATGTTCCGGATGCACCGCAACATGCTGATCATCAGCATCAACCCGCAGAATGTCAAGACCGGGATGGTGTATAAGAACAATGTCTGGGCCCAGCCCCAGGCCGTGGCGCAACTCAACGCCCACGACGAAGAGGAAGCCCTCACCCTGTTCCAGGAATCGGGCCGCACCATTGCCGAATACTTCGAGCAGTCGGAGCGGGACCGCATCATCGCCAACGCCAAACTCTATGAAGAGAACCGGCTCCAGGCTCCGGTGAAGGAACTCACCGGCGGCGTGCTGCACTTCCCTTCCGGCTACAAGCTGCGCAAGCGCACGGACGATTTCCTCTGGATTGCCGACGAAAAACAATACACCAACCAGACGGTCCTGGTGTACAAATATCCTGTCCCGGGACCGGACGTGTTCACCCTGGAGCAGATTATAGCCGCCCGCAACACCGTCATGCAGGCCAACGTGCCCGGCATGTTCGACGGCTCGTACATGACCACCTCCACGGCCGTGGATCCCAGCACCCGGCCCCTGCGCTACCACGGCATCGATTTCATGGAAACCCGCGGATTCTGGGAAGTCAAGGGCGACTACATGGGCGGTCCCTTCGTCTCCCATTCTTTCTACAGCCCGGACGGGCAGAGCATCATTGTCCTGGAAGCCTTTGTCTATGCACCCCGCTACGACAAACGCCAGTACCTCCGCCAGGCCGAAGCCATCCTCTACTCCTTCGAGTGGGAGAAGAAATAGCTAGACCTGCGGGCCATTCTGCCGAACATATTCGGTGGGGGTGCAGCGCAGGTGCAGGTTGCTGCGGCTCATGTTCATCTCGGAGGCCAGCACCTCTACGGAGAACTCCGGATTGTCCAGGTTCTTCTTGACCACCTGCATGGCTTTTCGCATGAACTCCTCGTCGGCCTTATAGAATACTTTGGCCACGGTGGACTCGTCGGTGTCCGTCTTGTTGGCGCCGACCGCACCCGCTACTAGCTACAGCTGGAGCGTGTAGGTGCCGGGGGCGTAGTCCCGCGACTCGGTCTGGCCTGGAAGGGTGACGGTGGCCGAGGCGCCTTCGGGGATGGTAAAGGTCCAGTTGCACACATCGCCGTCATACTTCCAGGCGCTCTTGATGGTGCCGGCGGCGCTGTGATACACCGCGTCCAGGCTGCCCAGGCGCTTATCCGGGACGGGGCACATGATGATGTGCTTGAAGCCGGGCTGGGCCGGATCGGCCGCCATGCCGGCCGCTGTTTCCCAAATCCACTGGCACACACAGCCATAGGCATAGTGGTTAAAGCTGTTCATGCCCTTGGGACCCAGGCCGCTTTCCAGGGTATAGCTGTTCCAGCGCTCCCAGATGGTGGTGGCGCCATTATCCACGCTATACAGCCAGCTGGGGTTCTTGCGCTGGAAAAGGAGATCCCAGGCAATGTCGGCCATGCCGTTATCGGTGAGCGTCTGCATGAGGATGGAGGTACCCAGGAAGCCGGTCTGGAGACAGCCGTCGTGCTGGGCGAAGTTCTCCCGGAGGCGGGCAATCATCTCTTCGCGCACCGTGCCGTCCACCACGTCCAGCTTCAGCGCGAACAGCGCCGGCGTCTGCATGCTGTTGAGGACTTCGGTCTTGAACAGGCCCTCCGGGGTCATGAACTGCGTCCGGATGTAGGCCCGGGCATCGGCCAACATGGCCTCGTAGGGAGCGGCATCCTTTCCGGTGCCTGCGGCCATATCCCGCATCAGGGAAGCGTCCAGGGCCCAGTAGCAGGCCCCCAGGTAGTTCCAGTAGGCGATGGCGTCCGGCACCACCTCCCGGTTTCCGTTGGCATCCTTGGGGGTATGGCAGCGGTGGCTGCAACTCTCCAGGGGCTCATAGCTGAGCCAGTCGGCCCACTGGTAGTTGCCGTTCTCCACGATATTGGCATAGTGGTCATAGCGGGTATCGTTCACCCGCGTGATGAAGCGGTTCATGGCCTCCCAGTTTTCCTCGACGATGGCGGTGTCGCCAAACTGCTTCCACACGGTCCAGGGCACGATGATGCTGGCATCGGACCAGCCCAGGCGCATGAGATGCTCGATGCCGGAGCCATACTGGCCGAAGGGCGCTACGCCCGGGAAGCCGCCGCATTCCCCTTGGGAATCCCGCATGTCCCGCATCCATTTGTGGAAGAAGGCATCCGTATTGGCAAAGAAGGTTCCCGTCTCCGTGAACACCTGGGTATCGGCCGTCCAGCCCAGGCGCTCGTTGCGCTGCGGGCAATCGGTCGGGACCGACAGGTAGTTGGAGCGCTGGCCCCAGACGGTATTGGAAATGAGCTGGTTGATGAGTGCATTCCCGGTGGTGAGGGTGCCGGTCTCCAGGGCAGCGGCAATGGACGTAACCGGGATGGAACGGATTTTCCGGATCTTGACGTCGCCGCTGGCCGTGATGGAAACGAAGCGGTAGCCAAAGAAGGTGCACTGGGGCTGGTAGCTCACATAGCCTTTTTCTGAGCCAAAGGTGTACTGGAGGATGAAGCAGTCGTCATGGAAACGGAGATTGGTGCGGTGCACGCTGCCCTCGGGACCGTCCATGCCGCGGCTCCGGGCCCCGTTTCCGTCGTTGAGGATCTCGCCGGGAAGACAGGTGAGGACCGTTCCCTCGGCGGCTTTGAATTCGAAGGCAGGAATGGCGGCGGCATTCTGGCCGAAGTCCACCACCAGCGTCTCGCCTTCGTGGACCTCCATCTCCTCCGTATAGGAGCGCAGCTTGACCACGGTGCCGTATTCCTCGTCCTTAGCGCCGTCAATCTCCTTCCAAACATAGGCCTCCACGGGCTTCATGGCCAGGTCGTTGCGGAGACAGATCTCGGCCCCGGCCGTCGGGACAATCTCCCCGCCGAACTCGGTATTCACCTCCGGCGCGGCGAGTTTTTCCGGCGTCAGGAATCCGGCCGGGATGCGGGCGTCGTATACCTCGCCGTCAAAGATGGCGGCATGGGTCACCGGGCCGGCGATACCGGCAAGCCAGTTGTCGGGACCGGTGCCGAAAAGGGAGGTGCTGCCATCGGCAAACTGGAGCTCCAGCACGGCGCGGAAGGCACATTTGTGCCCCACCATGCCGTCATGGCCGTTGGGCGTGACAATCTTGTCGGCCCACCAGCCGGGCGTCACCTGGGCCGAAAGGACGTTTTCCGCACCGGCGGCCTTCTTATAGGCATCCGTGATATCGTAGGTATAGGCAATCTTGGTTTTCTCGGGGTGGGTATAGCCGGGCTTGAGGACATCCCCGGTCCCGACGGCCTGCCCGTTCAGGTACAGCTGGTAAACGCCCAGTCCCGTGGTCATCCACGTGGCCGATACCACCTTCCCCGGATTCTTCACCGTGCCCAGGAACCAGCTGGCTCCGTCGGCCGCACAGCGGTTCGTCTTGGAGTTGACGGTGCCGGTAATCACCGGGGCGTCCACGGCGGAAATCCACTGCGAGGACTCCCAGGCGGCCGCATCCAGCGCCTCCGTACGGGTCCCGACCACCGGGTTGTTGCAACAGGAACAGACCAGCAGCGCCAGCGCTGCACCGAGGAAATTTGCAATTCTCATAGTATCAATTCTTAACTATACAAATATAATAAAAAATGTCTCATTCTGGGTCACGGGGCGCCTTGAAAAAGTGGCACAATCAAAAAATATTTGTACTTTTGTAAATCATCTAAAACTATAATACACAAAATGGGAGCATTTCACGCATACGACATCCGCGGCATTTACAATGTGGATTTTGACAAAGAAGTGGCCTATAAAGTGGGTTACTTCCTTCCGGCGCTGCTGCATGCGGATAAAGTCCTGGTGGGCCGCGACTGCCGCCTCTCGGGACAGGAAATACATGACTACCTGATCCAAGGCATTACGGACGCCGGCGCCGATGTGGACGATATCGGCTACAGCAGCACGCCGCTGGTGTACTTCGGCACGGCCAACTACGGCTACAAGGCTTCCGTGCAGATCACCGCGTCGCACAACCCCCGCGAGTACAACGGCATGAAGGTGAGCCGGGAAAACGCCCTGCCCGTGGGCCTGGACACCGGCCTGGGCCAGATCAAGCAGTGGATCGACGAAGGCCGCCCCACCCCGGTGGCCGCCCGCAAAGGCAAGGTCACGGAGATTGACATCAAGCCCGACTACCTCCGGTTCCTCATGAAATACAAAGGCGACTACTCCAACCTCAAGATCGCCTTCGACCTCTCCAACGGCATGAGCACCCTCTTCGCCAAGGAGGTTTTCCAGGGAGAAGACGCCGTCTTCCTCTTTGACGAGATGGACGGCCGTTTCCCCAACCACGAACCCAACCCGCTGGTAGCAGAGAACGTCGAGCCCCTCAAGAAGCTGGTCGCCGAGATCAAGGCCGATGTGGGCGTCATCTACGACGGCGACGCCGACCGCGTGATGTTCGTGGACGACAAAGCCCGTTTCGTGGCGCCGGATTTGGTGATTGCCATGATGGCCCGCTATTTCTGCGACGAGCGCGGCGAGAAGAATCCGCGCGTGCTGCAGGAAATCCGCTCCAGCAAGGCCGTAGCCGAATACCTGGTCAAAAACTACAACGCCGAGGTGCACACCTGGCGGGTGGGCCGTGCCTTCGCGGCTCCCAAACTCCGGGAAATCGACGGCCTGTGGGGCGGCGAACTGGCCGGTCACTATTACTTCAAAGATTTCTTCTACAGCGACAGCGGCATGCTCTCGAGCATCATCGTGCTGCGCATCGTGAGCGCGCTCAAGAAACAGGGCATCAAGCTCAGCGAAGAAATCGACCGGCTCACCGGCTACGAGAACTCCGGCGAGATCAATTACAAGGTGGAAGACAAGAAGGGCGCCATGGATGCCGTCAAGGCCTTCTTCGAGAGCCAGGAAGTCCCCACCAAGGTGATGGACTTTGACGGCTACCGCCTGGAATTCCCCCAGTGGTGGTTCAACATCCGTCCTTCCAACACCGAACCCTATCTCCGTTTCATCTGCGAGGCCACGTCCCGGGAACTCCTGCAGGAAAAGATCGCCCTGGCCGATGAGATCATCGTCAAACGCTTCGGCGGAAAACGCTAACAGAAAGCATGTCACGTAAATTTATCTTCCTTGCTATACCGGCCCTGCTTCTTGGCGGGGCCGTTGTCTGGGCCCAGACGCCCGAAAGACAAGCCGACTCCCTGCGCCACGCCTTCGGACGCAGCCAGGTGAAGTCGGCCACCAAAGTCGGAACCGATTATGCCGATACGCTGGATACCGGCAATCCGGCCGTGAAAGTCGTGCTCTACAGCAACGGCACCTACCGTTTCGTGAAAGATCCCGCCGCCATGGCGCAGGACAGCGTATTTACCGAGTGCTGGGACACGCGCGCCGTGAATCCCTACCGCCAGGAGCCGTCTTCCCTGCCCGACCGCTTCAGCCTCTGGATCGTGGACTCCCTGGACAGCTACCACTGCCCGTACCAGACCCATCCGCGCTCGCTCTTCGGCTACCGGCACGGCCGCCGGCACCAGGGCATCGACCTCCCCTATCCCACCGGAACGCCCGTGGGAGCCGCCTTTGACGGCAAGGTCCGCATCTCCGATTATGTGGGCGGCTACGGCAACCTGGTGGTCATCCGCCATGCCAACGGGCTGGAGACCTTCTACGGCCACCTGTCCCGCCGGGATGTCCAGGCCGGCGACTGGGTAAGCGCCGGTGACATCATCGGCCTGGGTGGCTCTACCGGCCGATCCACCGGACCGCACCTGCATTTCGAGACCCGTTACCGGGGGGCGGCCTTCGATCCCGCCTGGCTCATCGACTTCGAGACCGGCACCCTGCGGCACCGGCTCCTGCGCATCCGCAGCTGGTATTTCAACCCCAACCAGCGCTATGTCCAGAACGTGGACGACGAGGATGAAATCTTCCGCACCGACGAGGAAGACCGTCTGCTGGCCGAAGAACAGGCCAAGAAAGAAGCGGCCGCCCGGGCCGCCGCAGAGGCCGCAGCCATGCGCTACCACACCGTCCGATCGGGCGACACACTCTCCGGCATCGCCAAGAAGTATCACACCACGGTGAAAGCCCTATGCCGGCTCAACGGCATCAAGGAAACCACGGTGCTGCAGATAGGCAAAAAATTGCGGGTCCACTAGGAACCCGCCATTTTTTTATCGCTTATGTGTGTGCGTGATCAGAAGTTGAATTTGGTCATGCAGATGAAGCGGTGGTTCAGGATCCACTCCTTGTCACCGGTGTAAAGACCGCGCAGGTCCCGTTCGCCCCGGCCGAACTCGGCAGCCGTCATGTTGTACTCCAGGGACACGGTGAACTTGCCGATATTCCAGGCCACAGTGGGCGTGGCGCGGAAAGCCTGCTGGATCTTGGTATCGGCGGCCGTATTCATCCACAGGGCACCGCCCTCGGCCAGATCCCGGGTGGTTCCCAGCTGCTTCATATAGCCCAGCATGCACATGGCCTGCACTTTTTTGCCATAGGAGAAGCTCACGAAGGAAGACCAGTCCTGCATGGGGGTGTAGGTATAGACGTGATTCACGTCGTCCAGGGAGGCGAAGCCATAGCCGGACAGGAGGTTCAGGTGCTCCCCGGCCTGGGCCAGGACACTCTTGGCACGCAGCTGGAACTTGCCGCTGGTGTACTGGAAGAAAGCGAAGGGCGACATGGTGGTGAGCAGGCCGCTGGCCTTGGCCACCTTCTTGTCCATGGTATAACCGCGCACCACCTTCTCCGGATTCGCATTATTGTAACCCACATAGGCCACGGGCTTGATGTTGAGCACATCCATACCCACGCGGGCCAGAACGCCTCTATGCTTGTAGGACACGCCCACATAGGCTTCGGGCAGGCCATACTTGAAGTAGTTCTTGGTCTTGCCGTCCGGGCCGGTGGGAAGATAGTGGTTCAGGTACAGGAGGCTGGCGGTGAAGGTGAAGTCACCGGCGACGACATCGGCCGTCACCTGGGGGCTGCGGTTGAACATATTGAACGGCGCACCGGTTTCCAGGTTGTTCATGTGGGGCATGTCGGCCGCCATGGGATGCCAGGTCTGACCAATGGTGAGCGAGAGCAGGCTCTCGTCCCACTTGAGTTTCATGAAGGCCTGGCGAAGACGCAGGATGGCCACCGAACCGTTCATGTTGTAGAAGTCGGCCTCCACCTTGCCGGAGACGCCCATCTTGCCGAATTTGTAACCGGACACATCCAGTCCCAGACGGGTGGTGAGGGAAACGAAACGCCAGTTGAGGCCTTCGTTCAGATCCTCACCCGTGAGGGAAGAGATGTTCTTGTCCTGCGGCATATAGAAATAGAGGTCCTCCGTGCCGGCCTTGACTTCACGGGTGTCCAGCACGGCATAGTTGCGGATAAAGCCATAGAGCTTGAACTTGGAGGGCGTTTCCTCCTGCGCGAAGGCGCTGCCGCCAAGCAGCAGGGCCGATATGATGATAATCGTTTTTTTCATTCTCTCTTTTTTCAAATTCCTGGTTTGCCTCGAAGGCTATTCGAAGGCCGACCCAGGGAGTTTGGGGGGATAGCCCCCCAATGGATCGAAGATATCATTTCCGTTTGCGTTAAGCGAACGGGAAGATCTTGGTGAGCCAGAAGAAACCGAAGATGAAGCCCACGACACCGATGATGATACCCACCTTGGCCATGTCCTTGGTTTCCACCAGGCCCGTGGAGGACGCGATGGCATTCGGGGGCGTGGAGATGGGGAAGAGCATGGCGATGGAGGCACACACGGCGATGAACACGATCATGGCCTGCTTGCCGCCCAGGGCGACGAACTGCGCGTTGTTGGCTGCTTCGGGATCGGCCATACCCTCGGCCACCACGATGAGGATGGGGATGAGCAGGGCTGCCGTCGCGGAATTGGAAATGAAGTTGGACAGGAAGTAGCAGACCAGACCGGCGATCACCAGCACCAGCACGACGCTCATGCTGCCGAAAGGAATGGCGCCGATGAGCACTTTGGCCAGACCGGTTCCCTGCAGGCAGGTACCCAGGGCGAAGCCGCCGGCTACCAGCCACAGCACGCTCCAGTTGATTTCCTTGATATCATCCTTGGTGAAGATGCCGCAGGCCGTGAGGACGCCCAGCGGAATGAGGGCCACGATATTGGAGTTGATCTTGGTGACGCTTTCGGTCATCCACAGGAGGATGGTGCCGATGAAGGTGATCCACACCACCGTGGTCTTCCAGGTATGGGGTTTCTTGTTCTCGGGGATTTCCAGCACCAGCTTCTGGGTCTTGAAGGGGAAGAACAGCTGCAGGATCACCCAGGCCAGCAGGATCATGATCACCACATAGGGAACCATGTGAATCATCCACTGCATGAAGGGGACCTCGGCGCCGCTTTCGGCCAGGAACTTGACGGCTGTCGCATTGGGCGGCGTGCCGATGGGCGTGCCGATACCACCGATGTTGGCGGCGACAGGAATGGACAGCGCCAGACCCACCTTGCCCTTGTCATCGGCCGGCAGGGTGCCCAGCACGGGAGCCAGGAATGCCAGCATCATGGCGGCGGTGGCGGTGTTGGACATGAACATGGAGAAGACGGAAATCACGATGAGGAAGCCCAGGAGCACCCACTTGGGTTTGGTGCCGAACAGGCCCAGCAGGGCACGGCCCATAGTGACGTCCAGTCCATATTTCTCGGCCATGATAGCCAGGACGAAGCCGCCCATGAAGAGCATGACCACGGGATCGGCGAAGGCCGCCATGATGCTCTTGAAGCCCACCAGCTGGCCGAACTTGGGATCACAGAAGAATCCCAGGCCCTTGTCGGAAACCGTGAGCAGGGCGATCACGATCACCAGCAGGGAGGTGGTCCAGTTGGGGATGATTTCGAAAATCCACATCAATGCGGCAAATACAAAGAGGGCGATTACGCGCTGCTGCACTACCGTAAGGGCCTCGATGCCGAAGAAACTGACGGGAACTGCCCAGAGGAAGATGGTGATCAGCAGCACAATGGGCAGAAAAACACAATACTTGAGGTTGATTTTAGACTGTGCCATATGGTTTTTGTATTATTTTTCGTAGGTAAGACGGATATCCACCGGAATCTTCTCCAGACGGAGGGACACGATGCTGGCGGTGAGCGACGGGCTCAGGACGGCATAGCGCGCGATGAAGTCGCGGGCAAAGACCTCGTCCCCGGTTGCCTGGGTGTGCAGGATGGTGGCGCCCAGGTCTTCCAGGGCATGCTCCGTGCGCACGAAGTCAATGTCGTAGCGGCCCGACTCCTTGAGGGTGAATGCACCCTGCTCCAGCAGATAATTGTAGGTCATCAGGTTGGCCTTGCCGGTGGGGTTGTCGGTGCCGAACCGGCAGGAACGGATCACGTTGGCCACGAAGGTAGCCAGCACGTCCTGCTTCTGGACAAGGGCGTCGATGCGGTGGGCCGACACTTCCTTGACACAGAGCCAGGTGCCCAGCACGTTGGACTTGGCCTTCTCGAAGGTGAGCGCCTGGGCGCCCAGGGCATCGGCCACCGTGCCTTTTCCGTTCACGGTCTCCTTCACGCCCAGGCCCTTGGCCACCTCGCGGAAGACGATCATCCAATAGAACGCGTTGGCGTCCAGGTGTGCGCGGTCGTCCCCGTCGAAGAGGGCGATGCCCACCGGGAACACGGTGCGGTTGAATTTTTCGCGGATGATATTGTCAAAGAGGATGGTGCGGGTGCCCAGTTCTTCCTGGACCTTGGTGTCGTAAGGGAAATTGACGGCAATATTCTTGAACCCGGCGTTGGGATATCCGCCATAGTAGAGGACGTCGCAGGAGAAGACATCCGAAGCCGGCTGCGGTTCGAACTGGTGATAGAGCGGGTCACCGGGCAGCATCTGCTGGAATTCAGGCAGACGGGCCGACAGGCGGTTCAGCTGCGCGGTACGGGCCTCGTTCTTCAGGAGGACATAGGCGCCGTAGGAGGCTTTCTTCCCGTAGAGATGGTCGTCCAGGGTCTCGTTGGGGCCCAGCACCAGATCCATCCGGGAATCGTTCATGGCCAGCCAGGCACGGGCGCTCTCGTAATAATTGTCCGTAGCCACTGCATCGGCCAGGGTGTACAGGTATTCGCGCACACTCTCCTTGATGGTGATGTTGGCGGCAGCCTTCAGCATTTCCACCATCTTGTTCACCTGGGCGGCATAGGCATCGTGATACCAGACCACCTGGAGAGCATTGTCCTCCCCGCGGGTAATCAGGGTATAGGGGCTGTTCTTGTCGGGGTTCTGCAAGGCGTCGAACTCCTCCTCGGTCATGTCTTCCGGATAGAAGCCGGAACCGGCAGGCTTGGGTCCATACCCTTCCACGAAAGGCTTCCCGTCCAGACGGTCCCAGGGGCCGTAATTGATCATGGCATACGCCTTCTCGTCAGGGTCTGCCAGCGCTTCCATGCTCTCCCGGTCGCTGCCGTTCTGCTGCCAGAAGATGGCATCGGCCTCGTTGGCGATGAAGCGGTAAAGATTCAAGACCTCCTTTCCGTTGTCCGAGATACCCGTAAGGTCCGGAGCAGGGAGGGTCACTTCGGCATAATTCTCCATCAGCCTCTGCGCCTCAGACTTGTCCGTATCACAGGCAGCGCTCAGCACCAGCAGCGGGAGAATCCATGCAATCCCAATTCTTTTCATTGTAAACAGTTTCGGTTTGGTTTGAATTTGCAAATTTACGAAATTCCCGCCAAAACGCGAGGGAATAATTCAACAATCTTTACTGCGAATAGTTTGTAAATGCGCGGATTATTCTTTATTTTTGTAACGGAATAATGAAGTATTCCTTAACATTTATAACCGCGTAACACTAAACTTAAGTTTTTATCATGAAAACGACTGACATCATGGCACGCCTGCAGGCCAAATACCCCCTGGAGAAGGAGTATTTGCAAGCCGTGCAGGAAGTCCTGGAATCCATTGAAGATGTATACAATCAGCATCCGGAATTCGAACAGGCCAAGATTGTAGAGCGCCTGGTGGAACCGGACCGCATCTTCTCTTTCCGCGTAACCTGGATTGACGACCGCGGCGAGGTCCAGACCAATACCGGCTACCGCATCCAGTTCAACAGTGCCATCGGTCCCTACAAAGGCGGCCTGCGCTTCCATCGTGCGGTAACGCCTTCCATGCTCAAGTTCCTGGGCTTCGAACAGACTTTCAAGAACGCCCTCACCACCCTGCCCATGGGCGGTGCCAAGGGTGGCAGCGACTTCGACCCCAAGGGCAAGTCCAATGACGAAATCATGCGTTTCTGCCAGGCTTTCATGCTGGAGCTCTGGAACTGCATCGGCCCCGACCAGGACATCCCGGCCGGCGATGTTGGCGTGGGCGGCCGCGAAATCGGCTACCTCTACGGCATGTATAAGAAACTGGCCCGCCAGTACAATACCGGCGTGCTCACCGGCAAGGGCGGCACCTGGGGCGGCAGCATCCTCCGTCCGGAAGCCACCGGCTTCGGCGCCCTGTATTTCACGCATCACCTTCTGGAGAAGGCCGGCATTGACATCAAAGGCAAGAAGGTGGCCCTGTCCGGCTTCGGCAACGTGGCCTGGGGCGCCGCCATCAAAGCCACGGAACTGGGTGCCAAGGTGGTAGCCATCTCCGGTCCGGACGGCGTGTGCCACATCCCCGACGGCATCACCCAGGAAATGATCGACTATATGCTGGTGATGCGTGCCTCCAACCGCGACAAAGTGGAAGACATGGCCACCAAGTTCCCCGACAAGGCCCAGTTCACGCCCGGCAAGAAGAGCTGGAGCATCCCCGTGGACATCGCCCTCCCCTGCGCTTTCCAGAACGAACTGTCCGAAGACGACGCCAAGGAACTCAAAGCCAACGGCTGCATCTGCTGCTGCGAGGTTTCCAACATGGGCTGCCAGCCCGGCGCCATCCATTTCTTCCAGCACAACGGCATCCTCTTCGCGCCCGGCAAGGCCGTGAACGCCGGCGGCGTGGCCACCTCCGGCCTGGAAATGACCCAGAATGCCGAACATATCAGCTGGAGCGGAGAAGAAGTGGACAACAAACTCCACTTCATCATGAAATCCATCCACGAGCAGTGCGTCAAATACGGCACGCAGCCCGACGGCACCATCGACTACGTGAAAGGCGCCAACATCGCCGGCTTCATGAAAGTGGCCACGGCCATGCTCGAGCAGGGTACCATCTAGTGCCTGGCCCGGTTTCCGCTGATACTGAAACGATTACAAACAAAGGGGTGCACCGCTCGGTGCACCCCTTTATGCATATAACGCTAAAAATCAAAGACTTACGCGCCAGGCTATTTGGCGGTCTGGGCGGCGGCCTGAGCCTGGAGTTCGGCCTGGAGGGATTCCAGGGTACGGTCTTCCGGGATATTCAGGGCCTTGCGGGCATCGGCGGTGATATCCACCACCAGGTTCTCATCGAAATAGATGGCCTGGGAGGCATCAAAGAGCACCAGCAGGTTCTTGGCCTTGGCAATATCGGCCACGACTTTCTGGGCCTTCTCGTTGATGGGAGCCATGAGCTGGGACTGCTGCTGCTGGAGTTCCTGGCTGATATTCTGCTGGAATTCCTGCAGACGGGCGTTGATGTCGGCCAGTTCCTTTTCCTTGGCCTCGCGGATCGCGGCCGTCCAGGTGGCCTGTTTCTGCTGATACTGGGTGTACTTGGTCTGGAATTCCTCTGCCATGGCGGCGTAGGTTTCCTCCGCTTCTTTCTGGGAGGCGGACATCACCTCACGGGCGGCGTCCATGTCCGGCATGAGCATGACCAACTCGTTGAAGTTGACTTTTCCAATCTGCTGGGCAGAAGCGCTGAGAGTTGCAAGCGCTGCAAGGGCAATGACAAATAGTTTTTTCATATCGTTCTTAATTTGTTTTCTTGTTTCGGCGTTACCTCCGCACAATTATCATACCATAATTAGAATTGCTGGCCCAGGACGAAGTGGAACTGGCTTCCGCCGTTGGTGGCATCATCGAAGCCGTAGCCCCAGTCAACACCCAGCAGGCCAATCATCGGGAGGAAGAAGTGGACGCCCACACCGGCGCTCCGCTTGATCTGGAAGGGGTTGAGCTCGCGGGTGTCCGCCCAGCAGTTACCTCCCGCGAGGGTGCTGAGGTTAAGGATGGTGGACTGCGGCTGCAGGATCATCGGA
>JAEEGL013898900.1_pt1 | contig 26231 bp, 28 predicted proteins | sample 9134231 | NCBI WGS metagenome assembly JAEEGL01 (sample SAMN16246548, study PRJNA631951) | gut metagenome | biome: gut microbiome; feature: rumen; material: fiber-attached | host: Bos | place: Iran: Karaj | collected 2018-10
TGAACTTCCGCATAACAGCCTGATACTGAGTGTAAAACGAAAACACCGTTTCCTGTTTCATCAGACATTCATCAGACATCCGGGAAATTGAGCCTTTTCCGGCCATTTCTACACAAAGGTAGTACTTTTCCACCAAATATGCAAGGGCTTTAAGATTCTTTATCCCAAAAGAGTGAAGGAATGTTAATTGAGATGGGGCTTTTGAGGCGGGTTTGAGAATGATGGAGGAGGCGATGACGGGAATCGACGAAAAAACACATCCAAACGTGTAAAGGTAAAATCCGAGAGTAATTAAAAAGCCTGTTGTTTGACGAGAAAACAAAAATATACAATTAGAAACGAAGTTTAACAAAGTGTCTTTAATTTGTGTATTCGACTTATTTTTTTATACCAACGTGAAATGATGACATATCACTGCTATATTATTTTATATGACCTTCGAGCTCCAGGAAGGAACTACGAAGAGTTATATCAGGCCATAAAGTCATATGGTACATGGGGTAAACTTACAGAATCGGCATGGGCAATTGTTACAACTGAGGATTGCACCCAAATTCGAGACTATTTGATGAGATACATTGATAAAAACGACCGTATTATGGTTGTAAAGTCTGGTCAAGAAGCTGCTTGGAATAATGCCATTGCACGAAATGACTGGTTACAGCAGAATCTTGTGAAGTAATGAAAACAAAGTTTCCTGGCTTTTATCATCCTGATAGTGCATTCTTTGATGCGCTTTTTAGAGATGCCATAATTGTACTAGATACAAATATATTGTTGGATTTGTATCGAGTTTCACCAAAGACATCAAAGGAGCTGATAGAAATTATTAAAAAACTTGGGGATCGTATATGGATCCCATATCAAGTCGCATTAGAATACCATAGGGATTTATTTAGTGTCGTAGAAGGGCAAATTAATAAATATAAAGATGCGGCAGTAGCAATAGAGTCTATTCGAAAGACTTTCTTAGAAAAGAGGAGTCATCCTTTTTTACCAGATGATCTTCATTCAAGTGCGACTAAAATATTCGATGAGCTTTTGAACTTTTTTGAAACACAAAAGAATGAGCTTGAGAATATAATAATGGAAGATTCTGTAAAAGATGAGTTGTGTCAATTGTTGAATGCCAAAATAGGTGATTGCTTTAATACAGAAGAACTTGATAGTATATATCAAGAGGGTGAAGAAAGATTCTCTATTCATATGCCCCCAGGCTTTATGGATAATAAAAAACCTGGCAATGAAAAATATGGAGATTTAGTAGTATGGAAAGAGATTCTACGAAAATCAAAAGAAGCAGGAAAGCCTGTACTTTTCGTAACTGATGATACAAAAGAGGATTGGTTCATGGAATTTAGAGGCAAAACATACGGACCTCATCCTCAATTAATGAAAGAATTTAAGGATGTTACCGGACATGATATTTACATTTATACACTTGAAAGATTCCTGGCCAACTCCGAAAAATTAAAGATACAGGTGACAGACACAACTCTCGATGAACTTAAAGCAAGAAAAGAAGCAGACATCACAGAGTCTGTATCTGGACAGATATCCATATATGATGAATGCCAATCCGACTCTTCTTCAGGTACAACTTTTGCTCCCACTCTTGATGAACAACTGATGAGTCATCTTGCAAAAAGAGTTATAAATAGGAGGGGTCAGGTGAAGGTGACAAAACCTGCAGAAACAGATGACGACGTGGATAGTGGATATATAGACGATGAGGATATGAAAAAAAAATGAATCCTATGCCACTTATAACACCTCCAATCAAGAATATCAATGAACTGACGCCAAACCGAGTGCAAACGAGCTTGCTTGATTTGCCCAGGTGCGAAGGAAGTCGATAATAATCAAGTGACGGAGCCGTTGAAGGAGCAGATCCTGAAGGGTGATGTACATACCATTGACGAGATGAGGGCATGGCTGCAGACTTTTGGATATAGCGATGCAATAAAAGATGCGACTATTAATGCTATCCTGCGTGAGTTCGTGATGAGCAAAGTCTCTCGTGATGAAATGAGCAATATGGATATGATAGTAGAACTTCTTCGTCCGCAGCTGGAAGTCACAAAGGAGTATAATAAGTAATAACATCATACATCAGACGTCTGACATCAGACATCTAACCCTTATTGGTTCGCCAAGTGCATTTATAAAGGCAATTTGATTTTTAAATATGAACTACATTATACAGACACCGAGTGCAAGGAGGCTGAAGGAGGAAATAATGAAAGGTATCAAATGAATCAGTCATACTGTCGCAAGGCAGCTATATAAAAAATCGTTTTAAACAGGAGGGGAGGTGTTCACCTCTCTCATAAAATAAAGGTTCAATAAAGGTGACCCTCTCCTCCCTTTATAAAATAACAAAGAGTTAAATGAATATACTTCTCACAGGTGGTGCTGGCTACATCGGTAGCCACACCATTATAGAACTAGATAAAGCTGGACATAGTGTGGTTGTTGTAGACAATCTCGTGAACAGTAATCCTGAATCCTTGCGTCGTGTCGCAAAGATTATCGGGAAGGAAATCCCTTTCTATGAGGTTGATGTGCGTGATAAAGATGCACTCTCAAAGGTTTTTGATAAGAACAAGTTTGATGCAGTCATTCACTTTGCAGGCCTGAAAGCTGTAGGTGAGTCAGTATCTAAGCCCCTGGAGTACTATCACAACAACATGACAGGTACATTCATCCTTTTGGATGTGATGCGTCAGCATCAGTGTAAGAACATCATTTTCAGTAGCTCAGCTACTGTTTATGGTGATCCTGCCATCATACCTATTACTGAGGAATGTCCCAAGGGCCATTGCACTAATCCTTATGGTCAAACCAAGAGTATGCTCGAAGAAGTGTTGATGGACGTTCAGAAAGCAGATCCGGAGTGGAATGTGGTTTTACTGAGATATTTCAATCCTATTGGCGCCCACCAGAGTGGTATGATAGGAGAGAATCCAAATGGCATTCCCAATAACCTCATGCCCTATATCACTCAGACCGCAGTAGGCATACGTAAAGAGTTGGGCGTCTTTGGCAATGACTACGATACTCCAGATGGTACAGGCGTTCGAGATTATATCCATGTCTGTGATTTGGCCTCTGGTCATGTAGCTGCATTGAAGGCTATTGAGCGTAAGTGTGGTCTTGGCATTTATAACCTTGGCACAGGCCATGGCTATAGCGTTTTAGATGTGGTCAATGCCTTTATGAAGGTGAATGGTGTTAATGTTCCATACGTTATAAAGCCTCGTAGACCAGGAGATATAGCAACCTGCTATTGTAATCCCGCCAAGGCCAAGGCTGAATTAGGCTGGGAGGCACAATATGGTATAGAGGAAATGTGTCGCGACAGTTGGAACTGGCAAAAGAAGAACCCTAAGGGCTATTAATATGGATACAAATAAGATACTAGAGCAATTCCACTATTTCAATATCCATGCTGATATTGACTCGGTTTTCGGTAACTGGGCGGTGTCAACAGATGGTGATGTAGTGAATTGTCTCTACCCTTATGCTATTCTTGCTATTCATTTTAAAGATACAGACTGGCTGGAAAAGATGAAAACTAAGGTATGGTTCAAGCCGGAGTGTGAGGAATCATTGAGTAATGCTTTAAATAGGGCAAAAGTGTTGATTGAGTTGATATATCGCGAAACACTATAAAAAAGTCGTTATGTATGGGGCAGAGTCTCATCAGAGTCTCTCATAATAAATGTTCAATACACCTGATGAGCCTGTTTCTCTTTAGTATATTAAAAATATGAATGTAATAAAAACAGCAATTGATGGTGTGGTAATTATAGAACCACGTATCTTTGAAGATTCAAGGGGGTATTTTTTTGAATCATTTTCGCAGCGCGAGTTTGATGAAAAAGTTCGCCCAATTAATTTTGTTCAAGATAATGAATCGAAGTCATCATATGGTGTGATGCGTGGTCTTCATTTTCAGCGCCCTCCATACACCCAGAGCAAGTTAGTGCGTTGCGTAAAGGGTGCTGTGCTAGACGTTGCTGTTGATATACGCAAGGGTAGTCCCACTTATGGACAACATGTGGCTGTGGAACTTACTGAAGATAACCACCGCCAATTCTTTGTGCCTCGTGGTTTTGCCCATGGTTTCGCAGTATTATCTGAAACGGCAGTGTTCCAATATAAGTGTGATGAATTCTATCATCCTGAAGCTGATGGCGGCATTAGTATTCTTGATGATTCTCTTGGCATTGATTGGCGTATAGCCGACAAGGCAATTCTCTCAGAGAAAGATACAAAACATCCAAAATTGGATGATTTTGATAGCCCGTTTGATATTAATAATGATTTATACAAATAAAGTAGCAAAATTATGAAAGGTATTGTATTAGCAGGCGGTTCTGGTACACGCCTTTATCCTATTACCAAAGGCGTTAGCAAGCAATTGCTCCCTATTTATGATAAACCGATGGTTTATTATCCTATCAGTGCACTTATGTTGGCAGGGATTAGGGATATTCTCATTATTAGTACCCCTTACGATCTCCCTGGCTTTAAACGTCTGCTTGGGGATGGCTCAGATTATGGAGTTCACTTTGAGTATGCTGAGCAACCATCTCCAGATGGTTTAGCACAGGCTTTCATCATTGGTGAGAAATTCATTGGCAATGATTCTGCTTGTCTCGTACTGGGTGACAATATCTTCTATGGCTCAGGTTTCACTGGTTTGCTTCGTAAAGCAGTTGAAGACGCAGAGGTCAATGGTAAGGCATCTGTATTTGGCTATTGGGTGAACGACCCTGAACGTTATGGGGTAGCTGAGTTTGATAAAGAAGGCAACTGCCTCTCTATAGAGGAAAAGCCCAAGGAACCCAAGAGCAATTATGCCGTTGTAGGACTTTATTTCTATCCAAACAAAGTGGTAGATGTAGCAAAGCATATCAAACCTTCAGCACGTGGCGAGTTGGAGATTACAACAGTTAACCAAGAGTTCTTAAAGGATGGAGAACTGAAGGTACAGGTCTTTGGCCGTGGGTTCGCTTGGCTTGACACAGGTACACACGACTCATTAGCTGAAGCAAGTACATTTGTGGAAGTAATAGAGAAACGTCAGGGTTTGAAGGTGGCTTGTCTCGAAGGCATTGCTTATCGCAATGGCTGGATAAGTGAAGAGAAGATGCGAGAGCTGGCTAAACCAATGCTTAAAAACCAGTACGGACAGTATCTTCTCAAAGTAATCGATGAGATGAAGGAGGAGATTAATTCAAACACTTTACAACACGTATAACATTATGAAACGAAATATAGTTGTTACAGGTGGAGCAGGCTTTATTGGCAGCCATGTAGTCCGCCTATTTGTCAACAAATATCCAGATTATAAGATTATCAATTTGGATAAGTTGACTTATGCGGGCAATCTGGCAAATTTGAAGGATATCGAAGACAAACCTAACTACAAGTTTGTCAAAATGGACATCTGTGATTTTGACGGTGTGTTGAAGTTAATGCAGGATGAAAAGGTAGATGGCATCATCCATCTAGCTGCTGAGAGCCATGTTGATCGCTCAATCAAAGATCCTTTTACATTCGCTCAGACCAATGTGATGGGTACGCTCTCACTGCTACAAGCAGCCAAGGCTTATTGGGAGTCACTTCCTGAGAAATATGATGGTAAACGCTTCTATCATATCTCTACAGATGAGGTGTATGGCGCCTTGCAGATGACTCATCCAGAAGGCATTGAGCCTCCTTTCTCTACTAAAGCAAGTAGTGGAAAACACCATCTTGCTTATGGAGAGAAGTTCTTCACGGAGGACCTGAAGTATCAACCTCATAGCCCTTATAGTGCAGCCAAGGCATCGAGCGACCACTTTGTACGTGCTTTCCACGATACGTTTGGTATGCCTACTATTGTCACCAACTGCTCTAATAATTACGGCCCTTATCAGTTCCCTGAGAAGTTGATACCGTTGTTCATCAACAACATCCGTCATCGCAAACCTCTGCCGGTGTACGGCAAGGGTGAGAATGTTCGTGACTGGTTGTATGTTGTTGACCATGCTCGTGCTATTGATACCATCTTCCATAACGGCAAGATAGCAGAGACCTATAACATTGGTGGTTTCAACGAGTGGAAGAATATAGATATTATCAAGGTGCTTATCAATACCGTTGACCGTCTTTTAGGTCGCCCTGAAGGTGCTGACATGGATTTGATTACTTATGTTACGGATCGTGCCGGTCACGACCTGCGATATGCTATTGACAGTACCAAGCTTCAGCGTGAACTTGGCTGGGAACCTTCTCTCCAGTTTGAAGAGGGTATTGAGAAAACAGTGAAGTGGTATTTGGATAATCAGGAATGGCTGGATAATGTGACAAGCGGTGCCTATATGAAATACTATAACGATATGTATACCAACCGATAAGTGCAAAAATATGGATGAGCCTAAGTTAATACAATTACCCAAGATTTCTGATCCAAGAGGAAATCTGTCAGTAATAGAAGAGTTGAAAGATATTCCGTTCAAGATAGAGCGGACATATTGGATATATGATGTTCCTGGTGGTGAAAAACGTGGAGGCCATGCATATAAAGAAAATCAGGAGTTTATAGTTGCACTCTCTGGAAGTTTTGATGTGGTGCTCGACAATGGCAAAGAGAAAAAAACTTTCTCTCTGAATCGATCATACAATGGCCTTTATGTTCCAAAAGGGATGTGGCGTGAGATGGAGAACTTTTCAACTAATTCACTTGCTTTGGTTCTTTCTTCTACTAAGTACGATCCAAACGACTATATCCGTGATTATACGGCATTTTTGAAATATGCCAACCAATGATAAAAAGTCTTACTTCTCTTAGAGGCGTTTTCATACTGTTCATTTTCTTCCACCATTGCTTGAATTTGTATCCAGGTGGTGGAACAATGGGGGTAACATTCTTCTTTGTACTTGGCGGATTTAGTATGACGTTGGGATATAAAGATAAAGTGATGCAGACAGACTTTAGTTTCAAGTCGTATCTTACTCGTCGTTTCATCAAATTCTACCCTTTGCATTGGCTATGTTTGTTAGCAGCAATGCCATTGGCGTTTGCTTCTTTCAACATTTCAAAACTACCAGTATTCTTAGCCAATGTTGCATTATTGCAAACATGGGTACCTATTAAGGATTTCTATTTCTCTTTTAATTGGGTAAGTTGGTATTTAGCAGATACGGTGTTCTTCGCCATTATGTTTCCTTTAATCTTCAAGTGGATAGTGAAGTCTAGTGTCATGTGGCAAACTTTGATAGCATTACTTATGGCTTCATTCTATACTTTACTAGTTGTAAAACTACCTACAGAACAGTATCATGCCATTTTATACATTAGTCCTTACGTTCGTCTGTCGGACTTTGTATATGGTATCTATCTGGCGTTGTTGTATGGAAGGCTAAAAGAAGCTTCAGCAAAGTGGTGGAACGGCAAAACAGCAGGTCAGATAATAGTATTTGTACTGATAGTCCTGCTGGTGGTAGAGTCCTGCTTGTTGTCAGAAGAAACAAGATTGATAGCTCCTGTTTATTGGCTGCTTATTGGTGCTGTTATCCTAACAGCATCGTTGATTAATAAACCTGATGGGGGGGGTATTTTGTCTTGGAGAACCAATACCTACATCGCCTTGGCGAGTTGAGTTTTGAAATATTTATGATTCACCAAATCATTATACGTTATTCAAAGAGTTCTTTTGCAAAAAGCCTATATTTAGACAATGACATATTGTTCGTTTGTTTCACACTAGTTCTTACTATCGTGCTGAGTATAGTAGCAGAGCGATACGTATTAAAATCGATAAATCAATGGTTGAAAAAAAGAAGCCAACAGTCTATGACTGCTCGTTCATAGAGTTACCGAAGAATCATTTTCCTGAGGGGAACTTAACATACATCTATAATGATGTACATCTTCCCTTTGAAGTGAAAAGAGTATTTTATAGCTACGATATCCCCGGAGGTGAAAGCCGTGGAGCTCATGCCCATAAACAGTGTCACCAATTTCTGATAGCAGCAAGTGGCGCTTTTGAGGTGCTTCTCGATGATGGAATCAATAAACGCACAGTTCTACTGAACCGTCCTTTTTATGGTCTGCATGTACCACCTGGAATTTGGGCAGCAGAACAAGGTTTCTCTTCCGGTAGTATCTGTTTAGTATTGGCTTCTCATGGTTATGAAAAAGAAGACTATATTCGCGATTATGATGATTATCTTAAATATATAAAAGAGAAAGATGACTAATAGTATTATATTGCCACCAGATTTTCATGGAGATAAATATGGCTTAACATACCGTCTGGTAAATGAAGATGATGCCGCATTTATTGTTGCATTACGTACAGATCCTATTAAATCAAAGTATATCGGGAGCACTGACGACTCTGTGGAAAGTCAAAAGAAATGGATAAGGTCTTATAAAGAGCGTGAACGCAAAGGAGCTGATTATTATTTCATTTTCTATTTTGGTACAATTCCAGCCGGTGTAACCAGAATATATGAAATAGAAGACAATCATTTTATTCATGGTTCATGGGTTTTCGCAAATAGTGTTCCTCCTTTCTGCTCTCTTGCTGCTGCTGTTATAGCGAGAGAAATTGCTTATGATACACTTGGATTGGAGGAAGAGATAGACACGAGTGGAATCCACGAGGATAATCAGGGTGTATTACAAGTTTCGAGGATGATGGGTGTTGATTTTTATGGAGAGCGTGAATCTATAAATGGGAAGTTTCTATTAGGCAGACTTCCTAAGAGTGTATTTAATGAGAATAAGAATAATATATTAAAGTTAATCCCTAAAAAGTATTTATAGTTATGAAAGAAAAGGTCGTTGAAATCCTTAAGGGTATTGTTTTAGCGAAGGGTAAAGAAATTGACTCCGAGATAAATAGTGAGACAAAACTTAGAGAAGATTTAGGTTTGACTTCATTTGATTTAGCAGAATTGACTGTTAAGATTGAGGATGAGTTTGACATTGACATCTTTGAGGATGGTCTAGTAAGTACCGTAGGAGAAATCTTTGCTAAGTTAGAGAAGTAATGGCATTCCTATTTGATAATGGAAATGAATACGGATATGAGGGCTTGTTGAGGGCACTCAATGAGGGTACGACCTATTATCCTTACTACAAGACTTCAGATGTATTCTCCTACTTTGTAAATCTTATAAAGGCACTTGCTGCTAGTCAACCGCTGGTATTGCTTGATTCCGACATCAATCCTTCTGAGATTGACGGTTTGGATGAGAGTAAAGTGAATGTGGAAGAAAGCATTGCGCCAACTTCTTTCCAAAGCATGGATGAAGTGGTGGCCGCTGTGCAGAACTCAAAGTCTGAGATTACCATTTTTACCTCTGGTACTACGGGTCAGCCCAAAAAGGTGGTACATAGCATTGCTACATTGACTCGTTCTGTACGTATTGGTGACCGCTATAAGGGACAGGTTTGGGCTTACGCTTATAATCCTACCCATATGGCGGGTTTGCAGGTGTTCTTTCAGGCATTTGAAAACCAAAATACACTCGTGAACGTGTTTAACCAGCCTCGTGAATATGTTTATCAACAGATTCGCGATAAGGGTATCACCCATATCTCTGCCACACCTACATTCTACCGTTTGCTGCTGCCTTTTGAGCAGGCATACGAGAGTGTGATTCGTGTGACGTTGGGTGGTGAAAAATCTGATCAGCATTTGTATGATTCTATCATGAAGATCTTTCCCAATGCGAAGATAAATAATGTGTATGCTTCTACTGAGGCAGGTTCATTGTTTGCCGCAAAGGGTGATTGCTTCCAGATTCCTGAGGCAATCAAGGACAAGTTCAAGGTAGTGGATGATGAGCTGTTGATTCATAAATCACTTTTGGGTAGTTCTGATAGCTTCAAGTTTACTGATGACTACTATCATTCTGGCGACTTGATTGAATGGGTGGATGAAGCTCAGGGCCTGTTCCGTTTCAAGAGCCGAAAGAATGAACTTATCAATGTTGGCGGCTACAAGGTTAATCCAGGGGAGGTGGAAGTGGCTATTCAGAACATTGAAGGTGTTCGTCAAGCTATGGTTTATGGTAAGGCTAATTCCATTCTTGGTAATGTGCTTTGTGCTGATGTGGTGTTGGAACCTGGATTTACGTTGACAGAACTTGACATCAAGAAAGTTCTTGGTTCTCAGCTTCAGGACTTCAAAGTACCACGTAGAATTAAGTTTGTAGAGGAAATCTCTCTGACTCGAACAGGTAAAATGAAAAGAGTTTAAACATGAATATATTAGTTACAGGATGCTCACGAGGTGTGGGCTTAGAAATTTGCAAGGTGCTTCTTGCACAGGGACACACAGTATATGGTGTAGCCCGCTCTCATACTGAAGAGTTCAAAGCATTGGAATCTGAATATGCAGGAAAACTCTTCTTTAAGAGCATTGACCTTTCTGATTCGGAGGGTGCTCGTAAGAGTGTGTTCAAGGAGTTTATCACCAATGATGTTGTGTTGGACGGCTATGTGAATAATGCAGCTGTGGCATATGATGACATTGTGACGAACCTGAACCTTGATAGGCTGAAGGCCATGTATGAGGTGAACGTATTCACTCCTATGATGATTACGAAATATGCCATCCGTAATATGCTGCTGCATAAAACGAAGGGTTGCATCATTCACATTTCATCAATTAGTGTACATACTGGTTATAAAGGTCTGGCTATGTATGCCTCTAGCAAGGGGGCCTTGGAGGCCTTCTCTAAGGATACTGCCAGAGAATGGGGCGTGATGGGCATTCGTTCCAATTGTGTAGTGCCTGGATTCATGGCAACTGCTATGAGCTCAACTCTGACAGAAGAACAACGTAGTAAGATTTATGCCCGTACATCTTTAAAAGACGCGACTAGCATAAACTCTGTTGCTGAAACTGTTGCTTTCCTTCTTTCAGACAAGGCATGCAGTATCACAGGGCAGAACTTACATGTAGATAACGGAACTATTTAAAGTTAAATGCATAAGATGAATATACCATTTTTATCATTAAAAGATGTCACCGCTGCGCATGGTGACGAAATAAATGCAGCAGTTACCCGTGTAGTGAATGGAGGTTGGTATCTACAGGGCGAAGAGAACAAACGTTTTGAAGAAAACTATGCTAAATACATTGGTACAGACTATTGTATTGGCTGTGCAAATGGGTTAGACGCGCTTATCTGGATTTTTAGATCCTATATTGAGATGGGCGTGATGCAGATAGGTGATGAGGTAATTGTACCAGCAAATACCTATATTGCTACCATTCTTGCAATTACTGAGAATGGCTTGAAGCCCGTTCTTGTAGAGCCTAAGCTCAACACCTTGGAGATTGACGATGACCTTATAGAGGCAGCTATCACTCCTAAAACAAAGGCAATAGCCATCGTTCACCTCTATGGGCGTAATGCCTATACTGATAAGATTGGCGCTTTATGTAAGAAGTACAGTCTAAAGCTTGTAGAGGACAATGCACAGGCTCATGGTTGTAAACATACTGATGGTCGTATAACTGGAAGCATTGGAGATGCTGCGGGCCATAGTTTCTATCCTGGCAAGAACCTTGGTGCGCTTGGTGATGGAGGTGCTGTTACTACCAATGATCCCGAGCTGGCTGCTGCAGTTCGTGCCTTGGCCAATTATGGCTCCCAGAAAAAGTATGTTTTCAAATACACAGGCCGCAACAGTCGTTTGGATGAAATTCATGCAGCAGTGTTAGATGTGAAGTTGAAGTACCTTGACGAGGATAATAATCACCGGCGTGCAATAGCTAAGTTATATTATGAAGGTATTAATAATCCAATTATATCATTGCCTGACCGCTTAAATGATGACCAGAATGTATATCATTTGTTTCCCGTTTTTTGCGAAAAGCGTGATGAATTACAAGCATACTTGAAAGAGAATGGTGTAGGGACAGTTATACATTATCCTATACCTCCATTTAAGCAGGAATGCTATTCCAATGTATCATGGAATACACCTCAGTTATCTCTGTCGATAACCGAAAAGATACATGATACTGAATTGAGCCTACCAATAGGACCGGTGATGTCTTTTGAAGATGCAAAAATAGTACTGGATTTGATTAATCATTTTGCATGACTGAAGGAAAAGATTCCAAGATGGATGATGTTGCAAAAGTATCTTCTTACCGAAGTGTATTTAAGGCTACTTCACTGTTTGGAAGTGTTCAAATTTATCTGATACTTGTTCAGATTATTAGATCAAAGATTATTGCAGCACTTTTAGGTCCAACAGGCTTTGGAATTCAGGGGTTGTTCACAACGGCCACTTTTTTCATTAGAAGCCTCTCTTCAATGGGACTATCGCAGAGCGCTGTTAAGGATGTCTCTGCGGCATCTAGTACCGGAGATGATAAAAAGGTCGCCTATATAATTGGTGTTGTCAATAAGTTGGTTTTTTATACTGGATTGTTGGGGCTATTGATTGTTGTATTATTTTCCCCCATACTTAGTGAAACCTCTTTTGGTAATTTTGGCTATACACTGTCTTTCGTAATACTATCTGTAACATTGCTGTTTGATCAACTATATGACGGAAGAAGAGTAATGCTACAAGGAACAAGAAAACTGAAAAAATTGGCTAAGGTTTCTGCTTATAGTGCTACGTGCGCTTTATTGTTTACCATTCCAATTTATTATTTTTTTGGTATAAAAGGTATTGTGCCAGCTTTGGTGGCAAACTCTGTTTTAGCTTATCTTATCATTTTTAAACTTTCGCAGGATGAACGATATACAATCCCCAAGGTGAGGTTTAGTGATGCTTTGTCAATGGGTAGCAACATGTTGAGGATGGGGATTGCTATGAGTTTTAGTGGCTTCTTTTCTACTGGATGTGCGTATGTATTAAGAAGTTATATAAGATACATTGATGGAACAGATGCGGTCGGGCTTTATATGGCAGGTTTTGTTATTATAAACACCTATGTTGGACTTGTCTTTTCTTCCATTACAACAGATTATTACCCACGATTGGCTTCCGTTTGTCAGAATAATAAAAAGGCATGCGAAGTAATCAATACCCAAGGTGAATTAGGAGTAATTATTCTAGGACCACTACTTTCACTATGTGTGTTATTTATGCCCTTACTTATTGTTATTCTTTATACAGAAGAATTCATGCCAGCAAATGACTTTATCATTTTAGCAACGGTAGGAATGCTATTCAGATTGGTTTCTGTACTACCTGCTTTTCTGTTTATCGTAAAGGGAGCAACTAAATTGTATATCATTAATGAGTTTGTTATCGGGGTGATAACGTTGCTCCTTAATATCTTTGGATATAAGATTGGGGGGTTGATAGGTGTTGGCTTGTCCTATACTATAGGTTATCTGTTTTATATATTACAGGTTTATTATTTTACAAACAAGCTCTATGGATATTCTTTTACTAAATCATATTTGATTTTGATTTTAAAATATGTTACATTAATATTACTGGCGATAGTTTTAACTATGATAATTAGGACACCTATTTCATGGGTGGTTGGTGCTCTTTTAAATACTGTAGTGCTTTATTTTGCTTATAAGGATTTAAATGAACGAATGCAAATCAAAGGACTTATTGCAGGGAAATTTTTGAATAAGAAATAATTATGAGGATTTCTGATTTTGAACGAACTCAGGAAATTATCCGTAAAGATTTGCAAGAAGCAATGAAAAATGGGGAGGTGTTTCGCGTTGTGAAGCTTGTTGAAACATTTTCTGAGGTAACCATACGAATAAATAATATAAAGAGCGATTCTACAGTTGAAAGTATACTGCAGGAGTTATCACGTAGATATATAGGAATACAACCAGATAATGGTAAGAAACATAAGCTTATTGTCTTTTATGACCAAGTAGGCACAACGATATGTTTAGGACTGCAGTACTTACGCGGTATTTTAGCTGCGGGATATGAAGTCGTATATATATACGAGAACTACCGTAATGACATATCCCCCCAGTTGCTGAATGTTATAAAATCATTGAACATCGAATATAAGTTGTTTGGACCTTCAACTCCAATATTCAAGAATGGTATTTATAGCGGAAAGTTAGTTAGTGATTTTGTAAATTCACTAAGACCAGAAAAAATTGTCTGTCACCCATTGCCCAATGAGGCTATTGGTATGTCGGTAATGTATTCTCTGCCACATATAGAAAAGTTTATAGTTGTTCCTGGAGATCATCATTATTATGCAGGATTCCATAGTGCAGATTATCTTATAGAATTCAGAAAGTTTGGTATTTCGGTTTCTATTAATGAAAGAGGGATAAATGCAAAACGTATATATAAACTTCCTTATTATCCTATAATTGATGAATTGACAAATTTCAAAGGTTTTCCTGTTGATACAAAAGGTAAGGTTGTTTTTGCATCAGCTGGTGCTACATATAAATTCGTTGGGTCTGATATTATTTATACGCTTTGGAAGTATATTCTTGAATTTGATAATACTCTTGTGTTATATATGGGAAAGCCAGATAAAAAAATGTTTGGTTTTATAAAGAAGAATGGATATGAAAATCGATTCATACTTTTGGGGTATCGTAATGATTTTGTACAGTGTATAAAAGAATCTGATGTTTTGGTAAATAGCTATCCTGTAGGTGGAGCTTTGGTTTCACAGACTGCAGCCTATTTCGAAAAACCAATAATTGCATATTGTGATAGCAAAGAATACTTATTTCAAAACATTGCAGATATTTTGGGTGGGGATGGTAAAAAAGATGATATCACAAAGACTTCACTTGATGAAACCATGTCTCATGTAAAAATGCTTTTAAGCGATAAGAAAATCAGGATAGACTTCGGCGAAAGTACAAAAAGCATTTTGCAAACAAAAGTCGAATTTGATAAGACGTTGTCAAGAATTTTGAATCACACAGAACATACGGTAGATGCAAAAGAAGTTTGTCGCTATGATAAAGGGTTTTTAATGGATAAATATCTATGTCAGCAAAATAATTGGCATCCAACGGTTTTTGTTCCGTTATTAGTTCACTATGGTTTTTCTTTCTTTTGGAAATTTAAGTTTATGTATAAGGACATGATTAAAAATCCTCTGTATGTTTCAAAGTTTCTTTGTCTTTATATTTATAATTCTGTAAAAAAACGATAATATGGAGAAACTTAAATATTATTATGTTGTACTGGGATCTAACTGGGATTTGTATGTTCATAGTTATAAAGACTTAGAAAAAATAGATAATGCAGAATATATCTCAGATGATTTTATAATGAATAATAAGATACTGAGAGTTCTGATGTCAGATAAACTAAAAGTTAACATCTTAAAACCTTTTAGTCAGTACATTAGTAATTATTTAAATTCAAAGGTAATTACGCCTGATATTCCCATTTGCTTTGTGTTTTTCTCCAACTGGGTTCGTTATAGCAATAAGACGGGTTTTATAGATTTGCTAAAAAGGGAGCATCCTAATTCAAAATATGTGTGGTTCCTTCAAGATTTGTACCAATTCGTTCCTTATCCAACCAAATATTTTGATTTAATATTGTCGTTTGATAAAGGTGATTCCAATAAATATGGATATGTTTATCATCCATTGGTTTATTCAAGGCCTAAAGAGGACAGGGTATTTGAACAGAAAAGTGATATTTATTTTCTTGGAAAGGCGAAAAACCGTTTAAGTGAAATATATAGTACATATGAATTACTGAGAGGTGAAGGCTTGAAAATAGACATGAATTTAGTTGGTGTCCCTATTGCAGAAAGAAAATATACAGATGATATTAATTATATTAGTAGCATGCCATATGCCGAGAATTTGCAACATTTAAAGGAATCAAAATGTATACTTGAAATCATGCAGCATGGAGGAACTGGTTATACATTGAGATATCAAGAGGCAGTAGCAATGGGTAAAAAATTGCTAACCAATAACAAATTTGTAATGGAGTCTCCTTTTTATAATGAAAGGTTTGTGTCTTTTTTTGATAATCCTTCTAGAATAGATAAAGATTTTGTAAAACGACTTAAAATGGTGGAAGATATAGATTATAATTATCATGATGATTTTTCTCCTATACAGTTAATTCAATTTGTTGATAATTTATTGTAGGTTAAATGAAGAAATGTCTTATTACCGGCGGTGCTGGCTTTATAGGCTCTAATATTACACTGAAGTTAATAGAGAAAGGATATGAGGTGACTGTGCTTGACAATCTGTTGGAACAGATTCATGGTTATGATCCCGATAAAACGTCACCTCTCTATTGCAGCATTAAGGATAAAGTGCGCTTTATCAAGGGTGATGTATGCGATAAGGCTTTATTAGAGCAGGCTCTTGATGATGTAGACTATGTTATTCACCTTGCGGCAGAGACTGGCACAGGTCAGTCAATGTACGAGATAAAGCGTTACATAGATGTCAATATAGGTGGAACTGCCTTATTGCTGGACATTCTAACCAACACCAAGAATCATGTGAAGCGTGTGGTAGTTGCAGAATCACGTGCCATCTATGGCGAAGGTAAGTATCACTGTGATAAGTGCGGTGATGTATATCCAACGGAACGCAAAGATGATGATATGGCCAAAGGTGACTTTGAGTGTCATTGCCCGAAATGTGGAGGAATGGTGAAATTAGTAGCTACAACAGAAGATAGTGCTATTCATCCTTCATCTGTGTATGGCATAGGAAAGCAGGTACAAGGTCAATTGGTACACCTTATATGTAAGAACATTGGTATTGAGTCCGTATCTTTCCGGTATCAGAATGTTTATGGTCCTGGACAGTCGCTGACAAATCCTTATACTGGTATTTTGAGTATTTTTTCCAATCGTATCAAGAGCCATAAAAGTATTAACATTTTTGAGGATGGTAAAGAGACTCGCGACTTTGTATACATAGATGACGTAGTTGATGCAACCATTGCCGGTATGGAAGTACCAGAGGCTAATGGTCATGTATTTAATGTGGGGACTGGAATCGCCACAGATGTGTTGACTGTAGCTCAAATACTTTGTAAACACTATGGTATAGAAGTTCCATTGACCGTTTCTGGTAACTATCGATTGGGTGATATCCGCCATAACTATGCAGATATAACCCTTGCCAAACAAATTCTTGGTTTCAAGCCCAAATGGACATTTGATGCAGGCATCAAGCAGTTTACGGATTGGGTTAACCACCAGGAATTACAAACAGATAATTACGAGGCCTCTTTGGAGGAAATGAAGCAGAAAGGCCTCTTTAAATAAGAATTGTATGAAAGTATTAGTTACAGGAGCCAATGGCTATATTGGCCGTCATGTGGTGAAAGTCCTTTTAGATAAAGGTGTTGATGTAATAGCTTGCGATATAGTGACAAACGATGTGGATGAACGTGCAGAACGCAAGACGTTGAACCTTTTCGAATTACCGGAAGGTAATGTATATGAGCAATTAGGCTCTCCAGATGTATGTCTTCATATGGCTTGGCGTAATGGTTTTGTGCACAATGCGCCAACTCAGATTGGGGATCTTTCAGCTCATTATAAGTTTTTGACCGCTATGATAGATGGCGGCTTGAAGCAGTTGGCAGTAATGGGAACAATGCATGAGGTGGGCTATTGGGAAGGAGCTATTGATGAGAATACTCCTTGTAACCCAATTTCAATGTACGGTATCGCTAAGGATGCGCTTCGCAGAGCGATGATTCTTTATTGCAAGCAGAAAGAGTGTATTCTTCAGTGGCTTCGTTGTTACTATATTCTTGGTGATGATAAGAAGAATAATTCAATTTTCTGCAAATTGCTATTAGCTGCAGAAGAGGGGAAGAAGACCTTCCCATTCACAACAGGCAAGAACCAGTATGATTTCATCACAGTAGATGAACTCGCAAATCAGTTATCTGCAGTGGTTATGCAGAAGGAAGTTGTTGGAATCATAAATTGCTGCACTGGTAAACCTATGAGCTTAGCTGAAAGAGTGGAGCAGTTTATCAAGGAACATAATCTGGATATTAAATTGGAGTATGGTGCTTTCCCTGATAGACCATACGATTCACCCTGTGAGTATGGGGATGCTACAAAGGTCAAAAGCATTTTAAGACTGGTGTAATATTGATAATAATAGATTTATGGCGAAAATACTAATAGCAGGAGATTATTGCCCTTTTGATTTAAAAAATGGAAGTTATAATCAGGACAATAAGTTAGTAAAAAGTTTTGAGATAAAAGAATTAATAAAAGACGCAGATTTCTCAATAGTAAATTTGGAATGTCCCGTTGCTGACAACAAATGTAAAAAGATTGAGAAAATTGGTCCAAGCCTATGCTGTTCTTCTTATGATGTAGAGAAGATAGCAGAATTAGGGTTTGACGGAGTTACAATGTCAAATAATCATATATTTGATTATGGAGAAGAAGGCTTGGACTTAACAATAAAAACTCTAGATAAAATAGGATTAAGTCGTGTTGGAGCTGGTAGAAACCTGGAAGAAGCATCAGCAATTCTTTATAAAGTTATTCAAGGAAAAAAAATCGCTTTTATTAATTGCTGTGAGCGAGAATTTTCGATTGCTACTGTATCAAAAGGTGGCGCGATGCCTCTTGATATAGTCAAACTATATTATACTATCAATAAAGCAAAGAATAATTCGGATTATGTAATACTTATAATACATGGTGGAATAGAACAATACCAATATCCATCACCTCGAATGGTAGACACTTATCGCTTATTTGTGGATTTTGGGGCAAATGCAATTATTAATCATCATCAACATTGTTATTGCGGATATGAAGTATATAAAGATGCACCGATTTTCTATGGCTTGGGGAATTTCTTCTTTCGCTCTATAGGTAAGACGACGGATCAGTCTTGGTATTATGGTTATATGGTTCTTTTAAATATAGTAGATGATATAATTGATTTTGAAGTTATACCATATCAACAAAATGTTGAACCAGGGGTAATTTCTCCTCTTGAAGGTGAAATGAAAGATAATTTTCAACGTGTCATTTGGGACCTTAATTCAACAATAAAAGATAGAAATAAACTTCAAGAGCTTTATAATGCGTTATTGGAAAAATATCCTTACAATATTGTAAGCCCATTCTCTAATAGATACTTACAGGCATGCGTGAGAAGAGGTTATATACCTTCGTTTATTCCCAGAAGTGTTATGCGAAATCTGTATAATAAGATTACGTGTATATCCCACCGTGACCGCTTTGTAGCCTATTTAGAAAAAATTATTTATGAAATTAAAGCATAGTAAACAAACATATTTAATGATAGCCCTTCTTGGCGCAATAATGTGGATATTAGGAGGGTGGAATACTGATAACGGAGATTTCAGTAATTATGAGGAAATGTACACAAATGATTTTCTCATGATGACCCTATCTTCAACTCCGGACTATGGTTTTTTCCTTATTTTGGAATTGTTTAAAAACATCGGTTTTACACTAATCCAATTCCGTATTGTTATTTACTTAGTATTTATCCTATTATTAATATATACAACTCTTAAATTTTGTAGACGACCTCTTTTAGTATTTTTTATATATTTCCTTATATCATTTTTCAGAGATGTTATTACGTTAAGGAATACCGTGGCGATGATATTTTTGATTATAGGTATTATGTTTTTAATGTCTGAAAAGATGAAATATAGGAAATTTAAATTTTCTGTTTGTATCTTACTATCATCCTCAATACATATTTCTTTTCTCTTTTATTTCGTACTTTTGTTCTATGATTTTAAAATAAACATAAGATTATATGCGTTAGGAGCAGTCATACTATCATTTATGGGGAAGCCTATTTTGGAGATGCTTTCCTCGTATGTCATTTCCGATGATAATGGTCAAGCACAGAGTAAAGTCGAGAATTTATTGTCCTCTGGGAGTTATGCCTCGCTGATAATATGCAGTATAACTATACTTCTAACTGTATATATGTGTAAACAATCGTATAGTTACCTTGTAAAGAGAGAAGATAATTTATTGAATTATACTATCTATAGAATTAATGTGGCCTTATTATGCCTTATTGTATTAACTTCTATTTCAATGCTTTTTATTCGACTCTTTTATAACGTTTTGCTTTTCGACCTGATAATTATGGCAAATGTGGTTTCTTATAAAAAGAAGTTAGATGTAGTAGCAGCGTTCTGGTTACTGTGGATATATGTATGGATGTTCTGGATGTCTAATGTTCCTAACAATGTTTTTAGAATTTTATCAAATAATTTATTATTATGAATATAAGAAGTTTTATTTTGTATTGTGGAAGAGTTATTCCCGATAAGTTGTTTATCAATATTAAGTTCTTTGTAAATTTTGGACGCTTTGTCAATTTTGATAATCCACAAACTTATAATGAGAAGTTACAATGGATAAAGTTATATGACAGGAATCCATTTTATACAAAAATAGTAGATAAATGCCTAGCGAAGGAATATGTGTCATCTAAATTAGGTGAACAATATGTTATTCCTATGTTGGGTGTGTGGAAAAGATTTGATGACATTGATTTTGATACATTACCCAATCAATTTGTTTTAAAGACTAATCATGATAGTGGTGGTGTTGTGATATGTAAAGATAAAACGAATTTTAATTTTGTTGAAGCAAAGAAGAAACTGGAAAGGCATTTGAAGAAAAACTATTTTTGGGAACATCGTGAATGGCCATATAAAAATGTAGTTCCTTGTATTTTCGCAGAGAAGTACATGGTAGATGAGAGTGGGTATGAGTTGAAAGATTATAAATGGTTTTGTTTTGATGGAGAGCCTAAAGCACTATTTATTGCAAAAGATCGTGAAAACCCAAATGAGGAGACAAAGTTTGATTTCTATGATATGGATTTTAACCATCTCCCAATTAAAAATGGTCATCCAAATGCGGATGTCATGACACAGAAGCCTCAGGGCTTTGAAAAAATGAAAGAATTGGCTCGGATTTTATCCAAGGGTATTCCTCATGTGAGGGTTGATTTTTACAATATTAATGGTAATATTTATTTCGGAGAACTAACTTTATTTCATTGGAGTGGTTTTGTTAAATTTGAACCAAGTGAGTGGGATAAAACATTTGGAGATTGGATAAAATTACCCAAATAGAGTCGGAATATTAAATCCATAGTTCCGTACAACATATATATCATAGTAACTTGGATGTATGTTATTTGTATAATATCCAATTGGTGTTTCTAATTTTATGACCAATGAAAAATCATTGTGGCTATTTTGTTATTTCTCTTGATTTTGAGCTTATGTGGGGCGTCTTGGATGTTCCTTATAGAGAACGTTATAAAAAAAACATAAGAGGCGGCAGAGAAGCAGTCCCCAATATACTAAGGTTGTTCGAAAAGTATCATGTTCACGCGACATGGGCTACTGTCGGTATGCTATTTTTGGAAAACAAACGCCAAATAGACGAGTTTTCTCCAATGGTTAAACCATCATTTAAGAATGGTAAAGTTTCTTCTTATAACTATATTAAAATTATCGGAACACCAGGAGAAGAGGATGAACTATACTTCGCAAAACCACTAATTGAACTTATACAAAAAACAGAAGGGCAGGAGTTGGCCTCCCATACTTATTCGCATTACTATTGTAATGAAGAAGGTGCTGATAGTGATAGCTTTTATCACGACATTATGGCTGCAATAAGAGTTGCGAAAGAAAAATTTAATGTCAAAATAGAGAGTTTAATCTTTCCACGTAATCAAGCAAAAGACGAATATGTAAAGGCTGCAGAGAAAGCAGGTATTAAATGTTGGAGAGGTAATGCCAGAGGTTATTCCGTAGTAAGAAGTCCTTTTAAAAGGAGAGTAAATCGTATATGCAGACTGATAGATACTTATTTCCCGTTATATGGTCATCTTTGTTATGATAAAGATCATTCAGCGGATGGCATACTATGTATGAAAAGCAGCAGGTTTCTTCGCCCCTATTCAAATAAGCTTAAATGGTTAGAGTGGTTGAAATTGAGAAGAATAAAGAAACAAATGGAATACGCAGCCACAAACGGCAAGGTTTTTCATTTGTGGTGGCATCCACACAATTTTGGTGGCAACCCGGAAATAATGCTTAATCAGTTGGAGTCGATTCTAAAATTCTATTCTGAGTTGCATGATAAATACAATTTTACAAGTTGTAGTATGAAAGAACTAGCATAATTATAAATATGGATAATAGAAAAATAACATTTGTTCATATAGGAATGGCGCGGGATGGGGCGGAACGTGTTATCGCTCATCTTGCGAATACATATGCAGAGAAAGGCTTTTTAGTTGATATAATAGTCTTGTTGCATAACAGGTGTGAGTATGACTTACATCCTAACGTTAATTTGGTTTCATTTGTGAGAAGTGACGTATCAAGGCGCAAAAACCTCCTTTATTGGATAAAGAGCATACGAAGGTATATGAAGAAAGAAAAACCTGAGAAGGTGATTTCTTTTTCGATGTATGTCAATATAATAACCTTATTAGCTTGTCTAGGGCTTCATAAAGAGATCTTAATTAGTGAGAGAAATGATCCAACTAGTGATGGTCGAAGTAAGCTTGATGTATTTCTGACAAATATACTTTACAAATTTGCAGACAAGATAGTATTCCAAACAAAGAGAGCAATGAATAGTTTTCCGGAGTCAATTAGGAAACGAAGCAAGATAATAGGGAATCCTGTTCTTGTTAGTTGCCATGCAAGAGCCGAAAAACAAGATAAAATTGTAACCATAGGGAGATTAGCTCCACAAAAGAATCAAAAATTGCTCCTAATGGCCTTTGCCCAAGTGGTGTCTAAATACCCTCAGATACGATTGGAGATTTACGGAAAGGGAGAATTAAGAGATTGCTTACAAGAACAGTGCCGACAATTAGGTATAAGTAATTCGGTTTTTTTCAAGGGGAATGTTACCAATGTGCATGAGTGTATAAGTGATGCCAAGGCTTTTGTGCTTTCATCGGATTTTGAAGGTTTATCAAACGCTCTTCTAGAAGCGATGGCTATGGGATTGCCATGCATCTCAACTGATTGCGCAGGATCCGATGAAATAATTAATTCAGGAGAGAATGGTCTGCTAGTCCATGTTGGTGATGCGGAAGGACTTAGCAATGCTATCATTCGAGTATTGGCTAATGAAGAATTGGCATCAAAGATATCAAGAAATGCAATGAATATAGGTTCGGTTTATAAACATGATGTTATTATCAAACAATGGCTTGACTACATTGACGTGCAAATATAGACTCAGTATAAGATAGAACATTTAAAATTGAGAGTTTGTATATTTAATTTTTTATAGAATATAATGTGGTCTCATATTTTCTTTTATATTTATGTCAGGTAGTATTAAAATAATTCGTGCAACTACTATACCGCGATCACTTAATACGTTCTGTAAAGGGATGCTTAGCGAATTGTCGCATGATTATAATGTTATTGGGGTTTCTTCACCAGGTAAAGAACTTGAAGAAGTATCAAAGCGCGAGGGGGTGAAGGTGATAGCAGTACCTATGGAACGGCATATATCGCCTATACGCGATATAAAATCACTTTTTTTAATGTGTCGAGTGTTCAGGTCTGAAAAACCACGACTAGTACATTCTATGACTCCAAAGGCAGGTTTGATTTGTATGGTAGCAGCTTGGTTGACAAGGGTCCCTTTAAGAATACACACGTTCACAGGCTTGGTTTTCCCAACGGCAAAGGGGATAAAAAAGAAAATATTAATGGCTTCAGATTGGCTAATTTGCCGATGTGCAACTCATATTATCCCTGAAGGCGAAGGTGTGAAAAATGATCTTTTGAATAATGGTATAACTAAAAAAAAACTACAAGTGCTTGGCTTTGGTAATGTAAGAGGAGTCGATTTGGAATATTATTCGAGAAGGAAAGAGGTCAAAGGATTGCTTGATGAATTGAAAATACGAAATCAGGAGTTATTTACTTTTCTATTTGTTGGTAGAATTGTACATGATAAAGGTATAAACGAGTTGGTCGATGCCTTTATTGCCATACATAAAAAGTATCCTCAAACAAGGTTATGGCTTGCTGGCGCATACGAGGATACCCTCGACCCGATTAGTGATAAGGCTCGAAAAGAGATTTCGGAAAATGAAGCAATTCATGCCCTCGGGAGGAAAATGGATACAGAATTGTTGGCATATTATGCAGCGGCAGATTGTTTTGTGTTTCCAAGTTACAGGGAAGGTTTCCCTAATACGGTCTTAGAGGCAGGTGCAATGGATTTACCTTGTATTGTGACTGATATTAATGGTTCTAGAGAGATTATAAGTGATGGTTACAATGGTCTGGTTATACCTCCTCGTAATACTGATGCACTACTCGAAGCCATGAAAGCAATGATAGAGAATGAGGATACCAGAAAATCTATGGCCTCAGTAGCTAGAAAAGTTATCGCATCTAAATTTGAACAGGGCTTTGTAAGGTCATGTCTTTATAATTATTACAAACAAATTATATCTGAGAATAAAAAATGTTATACGAATTAGCTCATTTTGTTAAAGACAAACTCGGTTTCCTATGGGATGCTGTGGAATGGGGAAATGAAACCATTTTCACTATACAGCATAAAAAAGGAATGAAAGACATTCCCGAGATATTAAAGAAAGTAAGTACTGATACTTTAACGGTTCGTCAGACAAAAGATAGCGATGTTAGTGCCCTGGTCACATTCTTTGCTGAACAACCAGAAGAAGCTTATACTTTTTTTAAGCCCCATGGCTTTGATGAGAAATCGCTGAAGAAAGTGTTACGAAACAAATCTTTCATGACTTTTGTAGTGACCGAAGGTGATCTGATTGTTGGGTATTTCTTTCTCCGATCCTTTATAAACGGAAAGTGTTTTAAAGGTCGTATGGTAGATTACCGTCAGCGTGGCAAAGGAATAGCAAAATTTATGGGTATTGCTATTAATAATGTGGCCACCCATCTTGGAATGAGGATTTATACTACTATCTCACCAGAGAACTATGCATCTTTAGCATCCACTAAGGCTGTCAACGATATAAAGATTGTAAAGACCCTGGAGAACGGTTATTACTATATAGAGTGTACTCCCAAAAAGGATGAGAAGTAAAAACACTACTGCTTTTCTTTCATTACTTCGAGCTGGGCTATGGGGGAGCGGAAATCTGGACTTGCTGATAGACGGACCCACAGACTGGCAGGAGGTTTATCGTCTTGCTACCGTACAATCTGTTCTTGGGCTTGTAATTGCTGGTTTGGAGCATTCTGATGTGAAACCTCCTCAATTATTGCTTTTGCAATGGATTGGAGAGGTCCAAGTGATTGAGCAACGGAACAAGGAGATAAATGCCTTTGTGGCTGAATTGATAAACAAACTTCGTTGTGCGGATATCTATGCAATACTTGTAAAAGGGCAAGGTGTTGCTCAATGCTATGAGAAACCTCTTTGGCGTTCTTCTGGAGATGTGGATCTGCTTCTTGATTCTATGAATTATGAAAAAGCAAAATCATTGCTTATCCCAATGGCGGAGTTCGTTAATGAGGAAGACTTAAAAAAGAAAGAGGTAGCAATTACTATTAAAGGGGTATTAGTAGAACTGCATGGTAATATTCCATTTGCAATATCAAAACGTGTAGATGTTGGCATAGATGATGTCTTGAATGAAGTTTTTTGTAGAGGTAATGTAAGATCCTGGGATTGTAATGGTACGCAGGTTTTCTTGCCTTCTCCGGATAATGATGTTATATTGGTATTTACGCACTTCCTGCATCACTTTTTTATTGAGGGAGTTGGATTGAGGCAGATTTGTGATTGGTGCAGATTGCTCTATACTTACAGAAAATCACTGAACTACGGATTATTGGAATCACGGATTCGGAAAATGGGATTAATGACAGAGTGGAAAGCCTTTGCTGCACTGGTAGTTGGGTATTTGGGAATGCCAGTGGAGGCGATGCCATTATATGATGCACGGTTCAATGTAAAGGGTCAAAGGGTGTTAAAGAGAGTATTGAAGAGTGGAAACTTTGGGTATAATAATGATTTGAGCTATAGAACAAGGTATACAGGCGTTACTTATAAGATTATAGCAACGTGGAGAAGGTTTGTGGACTTTGGTTCGTTGGTGCCTGTGTTCCCTATGGATGCTCCAAAATTTTTCTTAACCTATATGTTTAATAAGGCAAAATAGCAGTATATGTTAATTGATATGAAACTGCTCGATGAGGTATCAGAGCAAGCAAA
>JAEEGL011105140.1_pt1 | contig 26230 bp, 22 predicted proteins | sample 9134231 | NCBI WGS metagenome assembly JAEEGL01 (sample SAMN16246548, study PRJNA631951) | gut metagenome | biome: gut microbiome; feature: rumen; material: fiber-attached | host: Bos | place: Iran: Karaj | collected 2018-10
ACCCAGATGACGGGAAGGCGCCAGGGCCGAGCAGACCATAGGACGCTCGATGAACTGGAGATAACGGGAAGAGTTGTTTCTCTGAAGGGAGAAGATTTCCTTGAAGCTTCCCGCCTGGAACTGCCAGTTTTCAAGTCCGGTATAGCGGATAATAGCGTCTTTGAGCTCGAACACTCCGTTGGCCATGTCCATATCTACCTCGCCGTACCAATCATTGTCGATTTGTGCCTTGACGGCAAAGCGGGCGCGGCGGATGGAGAAGTCGTTGGAGATACCATCGGCCCACTCAGGCTCGCCAAAGAATGCGGCGCCGTCTACCTGGACGCGGTTGTCGAACCAGATCTTGTAGCCGGAGTCGCCCTTGGAACGGAGAACAAGGATGCCGTCCTGGGCCTCTGCCTGAAGGGGATCGATGTTAACCTTTACGCCATACTGATTGAACTGCTCGTTGTCCTTTTCCTGAGCGTAGGCAGCGCTCACGGCAAGAGACATCAATGCCAGAATGATGGTTAGTTGTTTCATTGGTTTTAGCTTTAAATTGATTTTATGAATTGTACGAGATTATCGGAGCGCGAGAGGCCAAGCTTGGTCCTGAGACGGTAGCGGCTTATTTCCACGCTCTTGGGGGTAATATTCATTAAGGATGCGATGTACTTGGAAGAGAAGCCCTGGCGCAGGAGGTTGGCAAGCTTGCGCTCGCTTTCCGTAAGGTTGGGATAGGCTTCCTTGAGGTGCATGTTGAAATCCCTGTGCAGGACTTCGGTGCGGGCGTAGAAGTCGTTCATCTCCGTGGTAAAATACATGCGCTCGCGTATCTTTGAAAGGATGTCGTCCAGGGCCTCGTCCCTCTGGGGGCCATCCGGGAGGGCGCGGGCCGCGGTGAGCTGGTGGTAGACATCGTCCATGAAGGCTTTTTGGTCGCTTACGCCAACGGCGAAGTCCACAAGCTCTTTTCTCTTGATTTCCAGTTTGTTGGTGAGGTCTTTCTCCGTGTTTTCCGCCTTGACTTCAAGGGCGGTAAGAGACTTCTGGGCGGTATTGATCTGCTCTTCCCTGGAGCGGAGGATTGCCTTTGTCTGCATGGCGCGCTGGGAGAATTTCACATAGAAATACAGAAGTGCGCACACTATTGCAATTCCAAGCAGACTGAAGATAGGCAGCAGGCTGTGGTCCGGCGTCAGATTTCCGCCAACGTTGAGCACAAGGCTGAAGCAATATCCGATCATGAGGCCCAGGAAAGGAGACACCATGCAGGCGGCTATGCTCTTGATGATTTCTATACCGCTCACAGTAGAGTCTCCCCTCACTAATGCAACGCCGGTGAGCGACGCCGTCATGAGAGCCGCAGCAGAAAGGGGTGCGGGAGTGAGGCCGATGTGGCTGACTATGGGCATGGAGAACACCAGGAACGTGATTCCCATTGCCAGCATCACGGCAAGGATATGGCCCGTACCCGCGTCAAGGCCGGTATCGGCAATCCTTGACGTCCAGGAGTTGATATTGTTCATGGAAATCAGGAACAGTAACAGCAGTATACCCACAGCAATATAGGCCGATGTGTGGGTTTCTCCCAGGACAAACACCGGACATACCGCCATGAGCTGGCCCAGGTTCCAGGATGCTGCAATGGTAAGGAACAGCGTTGCAAAGACACATCCAACAAGCAGGCGCTGGTCCACAATTGCAAACGAACGTCCGCCCTTGGAAGTATACTTCTGCAGCAGATAGGAGAAAATGGCCGCCAGGATTATGCAGAGCACGATTGCCACCAGCCAGCTACCAACCATTCCTCCGGCATAGGCCATGTCTATTACGCCTTCCACCTTGAGCTGACAACCGAAAATAGCTCCCATAACGGCATATGGCGCACCGCACGCGCGATGTACCACCATAGATACCAGAATGGCCGCCAAGGCTGAAAGCGAAATGGCTATAATGGCCGGATAACCGGCCGACGGTACGGCGTCACGGAGAGAATCACATAAATCCGACTGCACGAAGAACGGCGCAAGAAGCGTTCCAAGTGCCAGTATGGGAATGAGAATCTTCATCGATATCAGTTCCCCTACGCCTGTTGCGCGCATGGGACTGATAATCCAGGGAGCCTCAAGCCTGAGCATGGGCATGCCCACCAGGACAAGGGCTATGAGAAGTATGAAAATCTGGTCCAGCATGTGCTACAGGCTGCGCTTGATTGTCATTACCGAAAGCTGTTCCGCAGCCTTGACGGCGGCTGTGGAAAGGTCTTCAATATGAAGCGCGAAATAGCGCAGATGGAACTTTTCCGACAACTTGAGGTGGTCCATATCGTGAAAAACCGTACGCTTGATGCCTTGAGAAACCTTCACGGCCTGTTTTTCATATAGGTAAACGCGATGGATGGTTTCCGACACCTGGTCAGGCTGTGTGAAATATGCCCTGGTGCCAGGGATGGTTGTTTCCGCAGCCAGGGTTGCAAGCTCCGCCAGCTTCACGAATTCCTTCTTGAGTGACGCCGGAACTGTGGGATCTTCTATCTCGAACTGGATGAGGTCGTTGCTCACGATGGAGATGATGTGGTCGAACCTTTCCAGCATACGCATGATGTCTCCCCTGTAGCGGATGAGGGAACCGCGGGAATAGAGCATGTTTTCAATGTCCCTGCGAAGAACTCCAGCTTCCGTCTCCGCCGTTGCCATGGCTGAGAGGGTCTGGGAGAAACTCTCGCTGTCGTTGTAGAGGTAGCTGCGGACTCCTTCCTTGAAAAGAATCAGTGCGGTATCAACCGTGTTGAGCAGTTTATCCACGGATTCGGCGAACATTTTCGCCCTGCTTGTAGAGAATATTTGAAAAAGTTTCATATGCTATGTAGTGGTTATCAGGGTCAAATATAGCAAAAGTTCCCGCCAAAATCCAAACTTTGGCGGGAAAGATATGCATTTGTAGAGTTTTTTTATACTTTATTACTCCGGTACCTGGATCACTTCGCCGTGTTCCTGTACCACGGTTTCCTTCCAGAGTTCCGTGTATCCGGGCCACTCAATCTTCTCCGGAATACCGGTGGAATGCTCTGAGTGTTTGAAGGTTCCGTCAGGATTCTGAGGCTTCACGTTGCCGTCCATGAACTTGACCAGAAGATCTGTCTCCATGGCACTCCAGGCCTGGAACTGCTTCTGTGCAGTATCCACAGTATAGTCCGTAAGGTACTTGACAACTTTTGCGAAAGGTTTTGAAGGCTGACTTTTTCCCTTTGCCGCCCTTTCCTGCATCTTCACTGCAACCTCGTTGTACATTACCACCGCCATGCTGTCAACGGAATGGGTGCGGCGGTCCATCTGCTCCTTCTCGAAGGCGTCGGCCCTCTCCCTTACGTACGGAGCCATGACGTTGTACATCTTGTAACATGCGTTGGAGACGCGGTTGTTGATCCAGAACGATGCGGTGGGCGAATAGTGCAGAAGGTCTCCGTTGCCCTCGCGGAAGCAGTCTGGGACCTTTGTGATGCTGGTGTAGATGGGGGTGAGGTACGACGTTGCGGCGTCGTCCGTGCCGAACCAGAGGATGCCTCCTACAACGTCAGGGACATACTTGCGGGCCTGGCCAACCATCCAGAAACCGGTCTGCTGGGTGGCGATGGCGCGCTCGTTCACGTAGGTCTTGCCGTCGAAGGTGAACTCCATGGGCCTCCAGCGGTACGGGAGGGCGTTTCCGCCGGCGCCGATATCCTGGGTCATGTCCATGGGGGTGCCCTCGAAGTGGTCACGCATTACGTCGGCGACCTGCTTCACGCTGATGGTCTTGCGGGGGAATACCCAGAGGGGAAGATCTCCGTCAAGATTCTGGCCCATAACATAGTCAAGGTACGCGTACGCGTCGCGGGTGATGGCGCGGCCGTCTTCGTCAAAGAATGAGAACCAGCCGTCCGTGAGGATGTTGAAGGCGCTCCATACGCGGGCGTCGCATCCGCGGACGGTGCCGAAGTCGATGGGAGCGTATGCCTTCTTGAAGCTGAACTCGCTGTCAAGGCCGTCGAAATAGCCCTTCTTGCGGGCAAAAGTGATTACGTCCGGGGCGTAGAGACAGTTGTCCGGATCGTCCATGGGGAACTTGCCTATGCGGGCCTGGTTGGCATGGCCGCTGATGGCTCCGTCAGGAATTCGCATTGCCACCCACACGATGCCCTTCTGCATGTTGACGCCGTTCTTGTAGTTCATTCCTTTACCGATGAGTTCCATGATCCAGGCCTCTTTCTTATCGGCAATTGAGAAGGTCTCGCCCTCCGATGCGTAGCCGTAGCGATTTGCAAGATCTACGATTACGTCGATGGCTTCGCGGGCAGTCTTGGCCCTCTGAAGGGCGATATATATTAAGGAACCGTAGTCGATTCCGCCTTTCTTGTCCTCAAGCTCCGGACGGCCACCCCAGGTGGTCTCGGTAATGATTACCTGGTGCTCGTTCATGTTACCCACGGTCTGGTAGGTGTGCATCACCTGCTCTATTTCACCAAGGTAACGGTTTGAATCCCAGTCGTATATCTTGAGCATTGAGCCTGCGGGCCAATCTGCCGCGGGATGGTAGTAGAGCTCCCCGAAGAGATAGTGGGAGTCTGCGGCGTAAGACACCAGAACGGAACCGTCCCGGCTGGCGCCGGCGGTAACTATCACGTTGGTGCATGTATTGCCCTCCGCCACGGACATAAGGATTCCGGCGGTTACGGCAAGGGCTTTGAGCATCGATTTTCTCATCGTTTTTGCGCTTTTTCAATTAAATGCGTAATTTTGTCGTCTGACAACAGACTGCAAATATATGAAATTTTTTCGTTTGACTTGCCTTTTGGCCGTCTTATCTGCCTTTGTCACACCGCTGAAGGCCCAGAATCAGGGCCCCCAGACGCCGGAGCAGCAGGAAAAGCAGATGATGGAATACATTGACAAAGAGGTACAGCGCCTCACGGACCTCCTGGACCTGGAGTACTGGCAGGAGTTCTACGTGGATTCCACCCTCACGCACGATTACCACGCCATGAGTGAAGAGATGCAGAAACTGCAGGCGGCAAAAGTGGAGAACACGGACCTGTACGTAAACGTGCAGGATAAATGGGCGGAACAGATAGACGCCACCTACAAGCGCATCTTCAACGAAGCCCAGTGGAAAAAATACTGGAAAAGTGGCGCGGAAAGGGCCCAGAAGGCGCGCGACAAACGGAAAAAATAGTTAACTTTGCATCCACTATGAAAGAAGCAATAGAACAGATTTACAAGGAACTCCAGGAGCTCAAGGCCGCCACCCTGAAAGAGGCGGAAGAGGCCCGCGTAAGGTTCCTTGGCAAGAAAGGTGAGGTAACCGCGCTCATGGAGCAGTTCCGCACCGTTGCGCCGGAACTCAAGAGGGAGTACGGCCAGAAGCTCAACGAGCTCAAGAAGTTCACTCTTGCAAAGATAGAAGAGCTCAAGGACGCCGCAGAGGCCGCTTCCGGCCCCGCATCGGCATCAGGAGAAGACCTCTCCATGCCCGGAGACTCCATGCCCCTTGGTTCCCGCCATCCGGTATCAATAGTCCGCCAGCAGATTGTGGACATCTTCCGCAAGTTTGGCTACGATGTGGCAGAAGGTCCGGAAATTGAGGACGATTACCACGTATTCGAGGCCCTCAACTTCCCTCCCAACCATCCCGCCCGCGAGATGCAGGACACCTTCTTCGTGAGCACCGGCCACCTGAATCCGCTTCTTCTCAGAACCCACACCTCCTCAGTGCAGGTGCGCACCATGGAATCCCAGCCGCTGCCCATCCGCGTGGTGTGCCCCGGCCGCGTGTTCCGTAACGAGGCCATCAGCGCCCGCGCCCACTGCATCTTCCATCAGGTAGAGGGTCTTTACATTGACAAGAACGTCACTTTCGCAGACCTCAAGCAGGCCATCCTGCTCTTTGCACGCGAAATGTTCGGCCCGGACACTGAAATCCGCATGAGGCCCTCCTACTTCCCCTTCACGGAACCTTCCGCTGAGGTGGACGTAAGCTGCAACATATGCAAAGGCAAGGGCTGCAACATATGCAAAGGCACCGGCTGGCTGGAAATCATGGGCTGCGGAATGGTAGACCCCAACGTCCTCAAAGCCAGCGGCATAGACCCCAATGTCTATAGCGGCTTCGCCTTCGGCATGGGCGTAGAACGCATCGCCATGCTCAAGTGGCAGGTCAACGACCTCCGCCACTACTTCGAGAACGACATGCGCTTCCTCCAGGAGTTCGCCACCGCCACGGAAGTGTAGTCACACCACACACAAAAAAGCCTTCCAGCACCCGCCGGAAGGCTTTTTTTATTGCCGTACAACCACCTCTCCACCCGTAGCGTCTACCGTGACGGCGGTGTTCTTGTGGACTGTGCCGTCAAGGATGTGACGGGCAAGGAGGTTCACCAGTTCTCGCTGCATGACGCGCTTGATGGGACGGGCGCCGTATGCGGGATCGTAACCGTGGTCTACCATGTGGTCTTCGAAGGCCTGGGTGAACTCCAGCGTGATGTCGCTCTCCGAAAGCTTCTTCCTGAGATCGTCCTCCTGCATGTGAAGGATGTCGCGGATATCGGCCTTGGTGAGAGGGTCGAACATTATTATCTCGTCGATTCGGTTCAGGAACTCAGGACGGACGGTCATTTTGAGGACGTCCAGCACTTTGTCCCTGCACTCTTCAAGGAGGGAGCGGCGGGTGGCGATGGCCTGCATGTCAAGGCCGTTCACCTCAGGAAGGCGTTCCATGTAGCTCTGGATTATGTCCGCGCCGGCGTTTGAGGTCATGATGAGGATTGTGTTCTTGAAGTCAACTGTGCGGCCCTTATTGTCCGTAAGGCGGCCGTCGTCAAGCACTTGCAGGAGCACGTTGAACACGTCCGGATGGGCTTTCTCAATCTCGTCCAGGAGCACTACTGAATACGGTTTACGACGCACGGCCTCTGTGAGCTGGCCGCCTTCGTCGTATCCCACGTATCCCGGAGGCGCGCCCACAAGGCGGCTCACGGTATGGCGTTCCTGGTACTCTGACATATCGATCCTGGTCATCATGTTCTCGTCGTTGAAGAGGAACTCGGCAAGGGCTTTGGCCAGTTCCGTCTTGCCCACGCCGGTGGTGCCCATGAAGAGGAAACTGCCGATGGGCCTCTTCTCGTTGGACAGTCCTGCACGGCTCCGGCGTACGGCATCGGCCACTGCCTTGATGGCGGCGTCCTGGCCAACCACGCGCTTGTGCAGCTCGCTTTCCATGCGCAGGAGCTTGTCCTTTTCGCTCTCCAGCATACGCTTCACGGGGATGCCGGTCCACTTTGCAACCACTTCCGCAATATCCTCCGGGGTAACGGCTTCCGTCACCAGCGGGTCTTTTATTGCCGATGCCTTGGCGGTAAGGTCGTCGATGCGTTTCTGGGTGGCGGCCATCTTGCCGTAGCGGATTTCGGCCACCTTGGCGTAGTCACCACTGCGCTCTGCTGTCTTGGCCTGGAGGCTAAGGTCTTCCAGTTCCTGACGGGCGGTCTGGAGGCCTCCAAGGATGTCCTTTTCCTCATTCCAGCGCTTCATGAGCACGTCCCTCTGGGCGCGGAGGTCCTTGAGCTCGGCCTCCATCTTCTCCATCTTGGCGCTTACGCCTTCGCGCTTAATCGCCTCTTTCTCAATCTCTTTCTGACGGATTGCGCTGTCAAGGTCGTCGATGGGCTCCGGGACGGAGTTCATCTCTAGACGCAGCTTTGAGGCGGCCTCGTCCACAAGGTCTATGGCCTTGTCCGGGAGGAAACGGGAGGTGATGTAACGGTGGGAAAGGTTCACGGCGGCGATGAGGGCATCGTCCTCTATGCGCACCTTGTGGTGGTTCTCGTAACGCTCCTTGAGGCCACGGAGGATGGCAATGGATTCTGCCGGCGAAGGTTCGTCCACCATCACCATCTGGAACCTCCTCTCCAGAGCCTTATCTGTCTCAAAGTATTTCTGGTACTCGTCCAGAGTGGTTGAGCCGATGGTCCGGAGTTCGCCTCGGGCCAGTGCGGGTTTGAGGATGTTGGACGCATCCATGGCGCCGCTGGTACGGCCCGCACCCACAAGGGTATGGATCTCGTCGATGAACAGGATTATCTCGCCGGCGCTGTCTACGACTTCCTTGACCACGCCCTTGAGACGCTCCTCGAACTCACCTTGATATTTTGCGCCCGCGATAAGGGCACCCATATCCAGGGAGTAGACCTTCTTGGATTTCAGGTTCTCCGGCACCTGGCCGTTGACTATGTTCTGGGCAATGCCCTCGCTGATAGCGGTCTTGCCGACGCCAGGTTCACCCACCAGTATCGGGTTGTTCTTCGTGCGCCGGGAAAGTATCTGCAGCACACGGCGGATCTCGTCATCACGCCCAATCACGGGGTCCAGCTTGCCGCTGGCCGCCCTCTCATTGAGGTTGATGGCGAATCTCTGTAAGAAACTATTGTTGTTATTCTCTGTCATAATACAGGTTCTCCTTTTTGCCCGCAAAAAAAATAGCCGCTTGCCAACTGCGGGCAAACGGCTATTGAACAATCTCTGTTCCCTTGCGGGGAAACTGACATTTTGGCAGATTATTCCTCCGGATTCTCCTGTGCTACGGGGAAGGGAACGGCGTCCTCTGCGGCGGGTTCTGCCTGGTTAAGGATTTCCGTGGAGATGGCTTCGTTGGTGCCACGGTTGGTGGTGGAACGGGCCACGAATACGGTGATGATGGAAAGGACCAGGATGAAGGCTACGAGGTACCAGGTTGCTTTTTCAAGTATGGTTGCAGTCTGGCGTACGCCGAGGGTCTGGTTTGCACTGGTGAAGTTTGTTGCAAGACCGCCGTCTTTACCGTTCTGAAGGAGAACGACCGCAATCAAGAGGATAGCGGCGAGGACGATGAGCACAATGAGAATTGTAAATGCTGCGTTCATATCTTTTTACTGTTTTTATTCCAAATTGTCGATAAGGGATGCAAAGTAAGCACTTTTTTCCGGGATTTCCAAAACCAGACGCGAATAAATGCGCCTTGCCTCTTCCGTACGGCCCTGTTCCGCGAAGATTCTGGCAAGTGTTTCTGTTGCAAAGCGGTCCGCCATCTCCGACGTTCCTTCCTCCGCCTCCTCCACATTTTTGGGCGCCTTGAAGGCGAAACGGGTGAAGATGTTGTCCTGCTGGGTTTTGACGTTGTCGTACTGCGCCTGGGAGAAATAGTCACCGCCCACAACGCGCACGGAGTGCTCTCCGGAGGGGATTTCATCGACCGGCTTGGGGGCCATGAAGGAGGCCAGGATGGCCTTCACGTCCTTGTCCGTGCAGTCTACGGGGACGGTGCTGCGGGCTATGGCCGACAGCTTGCGGCGGTCTGCCACGAAGAGGGCCTGGGATGCAATCTCACCTTCTCCCCAGCCGTCCGACAGCATTCTGCGGCACATTTCCACGCGGGCGGCGCCGTACCAGGGGTACAGGTTAACCACGCCGGCGAGCTCGTCCAGGGTGAGGCGGTGTATGTCTATGTATCCTACCATTGGGCAACTGTTGCGTTGAAGATGTCTTCAACTATTTTTTCGATTATGGTCTCGCACAGGCCAGCCTCAACTGCATCCAGGGACATTGTGGCGTCGAAGTCTTCATAGGCCGAGAAGCTCTTGTCTACATCGTCCTCCGGGTATTTGCGGTTGGTGAACGATGCCTTTACGGTGACGGTGAGGCGGTTCTGGGCGGCCTGCTCGTTGGCGGTGACGGCGGTAGCTTTTACATCGTACCCCGTTATTTCGCAGACGAGCTCCAGGTCCCCGTCCATGTCCACTTCTTCCAGCGAGGTGAGCTTGCGGAACTTCTCCTTGAGGGCTTCCGTGAGGTCGTTGGACAGGGAGGGGTTCACGCGAAGGGCCTTGTATTCAACGTACGGAATGGTTATGGTCTTCACATCCGGCTGTATGGAGGTGCCGGTAAAGGAATACTTGACGATGCTGCAAGACACCGCCAACATGGCCAGAAGCACTATGAGGACGGTCTTTTTCATTTCTTGCGGTATTCCTGAGGGAGTTTGCGGTATAGGGTGCGCTCGCTCATGCCAAGCTCTTCAGCAGCCTTTTTGCGGTTGCCGTCATACTTCTCAAGCGCCATACGGATAAGATCTTCTTCCGTCTTGCGAACGGAAAGGGAATGCTCCTCCTGGAGCTGTTCCTCCTGGGCCTGCCATTCCGCTTCTTCGGGCTGGGGCTCCGGCTCCGGGGAAGGCAGTTCCCGGCGGTCCATGCGGGCCTTCAGGGCGTCCACTTCCTGCTTGAGGTCGAAGATGGCTTTGAATATGGCCTGACGCTCATCGGCATTGAAGGAACCGGATGTTGCGGCGGCGTTAGGGTCATATACCACGGGAATGGGTTCGCCTTCTTCCTGGGGCATGAACGGCTGGAGTTCCCGGGCCGATAATTCTATCCTCTGGAGGGTGGGCGTCACCTTGCGGGAAACCTGGGCGGTGAGGCTCTGGGTAAAGCCTATTAGCTGACGGACGTTGCCAGGCCAGCGATACTGCTGCAGAAGGCGGATGGCGTCCGGCTTCAGGGAAATCTTGCACATGCCGTTGACCTCGGAGAAATCCGACGTGAACTTCCTGAAGAGCAGGTAGATATCGTCCTTTCTTTCCCTGAGGGCGGGGATGCGGATCTGGGCGGCGGAGAGGCGGAAGTAGAGGTCTTCGCGGAACTTGCCGCGCTTGACGGCCTCGTACAGGTGTACGTTGGTGGCGGCCACTACTCGGACATCCGTGTGCTCTACCTTGTTGGAGCCCACCTTGCGGTACTCTCCGCTCTGGAGGACGCGGAGGAGAAGGGCCTGGGAATCCGCCGGGAGTTCGGCTATTTCATCCAGGAATAGGGTGCCGCCGTCGGCTTCTTCGAAATAACCCTTGCGGTTTTCTACTGCGCCGGTGAAAGCGCCCCTTACGTGGCCGAAGAGTTCAGAGTTGACGAGCTCTTTGGGCAGGCCGCCGCAGTTCACTGTGAACAGCGGGCCCTGACGGCGGGAACTGTACTGGTGGATGATGCGGGCTACGTTCTCCTTACCCACTCCGCTTTCTCCCTGAATGAGAACGCTGAGCCCGGTAGGAGCAAATTTGACGGCCGTTTCCAGGGCCTCGTTGAGGGCGGGATCGTTGCCTATTATGTCGTATTTGTTTTTTAACGCCTGCAAATCCATAGCGTGCAAATTTACTAAAAATATTCTTATCTTTGTATTCTAGACAAGTACAATACTTATAGACTATATGAAAAAGACTCTGTTTCTCCTTGCCGCCCTTGCGCTTTTGGCAGCATGTTCCTCACAGGACAAGATGACCAAACAGGCGGAAAACATCAAGATTGAATGCATCCCCCCCGTACTGGAAGTAATCAACGGAACCATAGACGCAACCGTCTCCGTAACTTACCCGGACGGCTATTACAATCCCGGCGTGGTAATGGAGGTGACTCCCGTCATCGTCTATGAAGGCGGAGAGGCATCCATGAAGCCCTTCAAATACCAGGGAGAGAACGTAAGAGCCAACTACAAGGTTATCTCCTCCAAGGGCCAGAAGGTCACGGAAAACATCCATTTCGACTATGTGGAAGGCATGGAAAAGTGCTTCCTGGAGCTCCGCGGAAAGGTCCTTGCCAAAGGTAAGCAGATTCCCCTTCCCACCAAGAAGGTAGCGGACGGCGCCAACACCACCTACATGCTTGTGAAGCCCGCGGCCAACGTAGCTTTCAAGGATGGCGAGTACCAGGAAATGGTTCCCGTCACCGTAGAGGGTCAGATCAAGTACGATGTCAACTCCTCCGAGGTCCGCAATTCAGAGCTCAAGAGCGCTTCCGTGAAGGAATTCCAGCAGGCCCTCAAGGACGCCCTGGCCGATGAACGCGCCACCGTGAAGAACGCGGAAATCGTTGCATACGCTTCCCCGGAAGGCTCCGCGGAACACAACGAAAAGCTCTCTGAAGACCGCTCCGGCAGCGCAGGCAAGGCCTGGGCCAGCGTAACCAAGGGCATCACCACAGATAAGCCCGAAGTACGCAGCGTAGGTGAGGACTGGGAAGGCTTCCAGAAGCTTGTCGCAGAGAGTGATCTTGAAGATAAAGACCTCATCCTGAGGGTCCTTTCCATGTACTCAGACCCCGCAGTCCGCGAGAGCGAAATCAAGAACATGTCGCAGGTGTACACCGCGCTCAAGGGAGAGGTTCTTCCGGAGCTGCGCCGCGCCCGCCTCATCGCAAATATAGAGTATAGGAATTACACTTCCGACGAGCTCCTTGAAGTCCTGAAGGAGAACGAGGACATCCTTGACGAGGAAGCCCTCCTCCGCGCCGCCACCGTGGCCAAGGAGACTTCCCAGAAAGAGCACATCTGGAAGAAGGCCGTTTCCAAGTTCGACAGCGAACGCGCCCACTACAACCTGGCCGCCATGTACGCCGCCCAGGGCAAGGACAAGAACGCCGAGGAAGAACTTGCAAAATACAAGGTCCCGGATAGCGACTACCTCAACATCAAGGGTCTCATCGCCATGCATAAAGAGGACTACAAGAACGCTGAGGAACTGTTCCGCCGTTCCAACACGGAAAGCTCCAAGCTTAACCTTGGCGTACTCCTCATCAACACCGGCCAGTACGAAGAGGCCTCCCGCCTCCTTGCAAACGCTCCCGGCTGCTGCCACAACACCGTTCTTTCCCTCATCCTCACGGACCAGCTGGAAAAGGCAATGGCAACCGCACACTGCGGGGACCCCAAGGTGTGGTACCTCAAAGCCATCATCGCCGCCCGCCAGGGTAACGGGGACGATGTGAAGAAATACCTTGAGAAGGCGTTCAAGAACCCCAGCCTCAAGGAAAGGGCAGCCCGTGACGTTGAATTCGCAGGCTACGAGTTCTAGTGAAGAGCCTCCGCATAACGGATATCATCCTCTGTGTCCTTGTGATACCGGGGATGATACTGTTTTTCCCTGTGAGCGAGTGGGCCCAGTGGAATCACGGCTACATCCTTCTGTATGTCCTGTGGCTGTATGGTATTTATTTCCTCTGCCGTAAGGTGCTGGGGCCGGTGGTGATAAGGGGCCGGAAAGGCCTTTTCACCACGTTGGGAGCCATCCTTCTCATGGTAGCCGCCACATTCCTGATGACCCTTGCCCCGCTGGACATACCGCGTGAAGAGGGGGCTATCGTCCAGCCTTATGTAAGGGCCATGTGGATTATGCTCTTTGCCGTGATAGGCATGGGGCTGCCACTTGGATCCATGGAGGCGCAGCTTAAGATTTTGGGTGGCCACATCGCCCGTGAAACGGCGGTCCAGGACCAGAAGGCGGCCATACACCAGAGGGCGTCGGACGCCCTGTCCGGGGAGGAGATTACGCTCAAATCCGGCTACAAGACCGTTCACGTGCCGCTTGGCGCCATCCAGTATATAGAATCCAGGAACAATTACTCATGCTTCCATCTTGACCATCTGGACGACGTGGTGTCGCAGATTCCGCTCAAGGACGTACTGGACCTGCTTCCGGAGGGGAAATTCCTGAGGATACACCGGTCATACATCGTCCCCGTGTGGAGAATAGAGAAGAGGACCATGACGGCCGTGAAGATAATGGGGCTGGAGGATCCCATCCCCGTGGGCCGCGCATACAAGGATATTCTGAAAAATGGCTAAAGACTTCTACGCAACCAGGTCCACCGCGTGGTGGAAGGTGGCTTTTGCAATGATAGGCTCCTGCATGTCGGGAGTCACTTTTGTATCCGTTCCCGGAATGGTAGGAGTGGCCGGATGGGGCTACCTGCAGATGTGTATCGGGTTTTTCCTGGGCTATCTGATCATTGCCTTCGTGCTCACGCCTCTGTACTTCAAGCTTAACGTGGTGTCCGTGTACCAGTACCTGGAGAACCGGTTCGGGTTATCGTCCTACAAGACCGGGGCGTGGTTTTTCTTCGTTTCCAAGATGCTGGGGGCGGCGGTGAGGTTGTTCCTGATGTGTGCCACGCTGTGCCTGCTGCTGCGGATTCCAATCTGGATTACAGTCATTGTGGTAGTTGCGCTGGAGTGGGCGTATACGGTGAAGGGCGGCGTGAAGGCGGTCATCGGCCTGGATATCATAAAGACGATATGCATGCTGGTGGCGGTGGGGCTATGCCTGGTGCTTATTGCCCGGGAGGTAGGAAAGCCGGACACGTCCATGATGCGGGTATTCTTTTTTGACGATATCAACCACCCGCAGTTCTTCGTTAAGCAGCTGCTGGGAGGCATTTTCACCATAGTTGCCTGCACGGGCCTGGACCAGGACCTCATGCAGCGCACGCTGGCGTGCAAGAACGTGAGGGACTCACAGAAGAACCTTGTGGTTTCCAGCCTGTTGCAGATAGTTGTGATTGCGCTGTTCCTGCTGCTGGGCGTGTACCTGTACCAGTTTGCGGCGCTGCACGGAATTGACGCCAAAGGGGACGCCATGTTCCCTGCGGTCACATGGTCCGGAGCGCTTCCCAAAGTGGTTGGCGTGCTGTTCGTGATTGGCCTTGTGATGGCGGGCTTCCCCGCCGGAGGGTCAGCTTTAACAGCATTGACCACTTCCTTTACCGTAGATATCCTTGGCGGTCGCGACCGCTCCCGCGTGTGGGTTCACACCGGCATGGCCGTTCTGATGGCCGTGTGCATCCTGGTGTTCAACGCCCTGAATTCAACAAGCGTCATAGACGCCGTATACCGCCTCGCCAGCTACACGTATGGGCCAATCCTGGGCCTCTTTGCCTTCGGCATGTGCTGCAAAACGCCGGTCAAGGATAAATGGGTGCCGGTCGTTGCCATCCTGGCACCAATTCTATGTCTTGTGCTTGATCTCAACTCGGTAGCCTGGTTCAATGGCTACCACTTCAGCTATGAGATTCTGCTCATAAACGCCTTATTCACAATGGCCGGGATGTGGCTGATACGTAAAAAGTAAATTCCCCCTCCGAGATTCCGTTCGGGCTGCGCCATCCGGCATCTCTCCCGCCTGCGGCGGGCGAAGCCAAGCAACAAAAAATACTGCGCTCAAGCAAGCTTGGCGCAGTATTTTCCGTCACTTGGCGGAGGGGACGAGATTCGAACTCGTGGTACAGAATAACCCGTACGGCAGTTTAGCAAACTGCTGGTTTCAGCCACTCACCCACCCCTCCGGGGATCTTGGTCCGAAACGCCCGCTACTGGAGCGGGACTGCAAAGATACGAAAAAAAGGATAAACCGCAAGAATTTCGGTGGTTTTTGTGTATATTTGTGTTTGACACATATAAAACTAAATACCATGAAAGCTTGCAAATACTGGATAGTCCCCGGACTGTTTTTCCTTGTGGCATCAATACTCAACGTTACCGGAAAAGTGTGGAATCCCGTTCTGGCAGAGACCGTGAAACCGGCCCTTATGCCTCTTCTGGCACTTACGGCAGTGTGCGCCGCCGGAGGCGTGGAACGCAAGGAAATCCGCATCCTGGTTCTCGCGCTTCTGTTTGGCTGCGTGGGCGATACTTTCCTTATCTTTGACGGATTCCTGCCGTTCGTATTCGGAATGGTGGCATTCCTCACCGGGCACATCTTCTACATGTGCCTGTTCGGCGGAAAGTCATGGAAGGGCTTCACCTGGAAGACCTGGGTGCCGGCAATCATCGCCATGGCAGCCCTCACGGCGGGCCTTATCATTGCAATTGGCGTAAACGGCGCAATGCTGGCTCCTATGTGCGTGTATGGCTTTGCACTGATGATGCTCATCTTCAGCGCACTTGCAGGTGCCGTGCGCTTCAAGACCTGCGCCTGGTGGACCATCCTCTGCGGCGCCGTGCTGTTCACATTCAGTGACGCCTGCATCGCCCTCGGCACCTTCGGCCACGACTTCGCCGGCCGCAACGTGGTGATTATGGTCACCTACCTCGCCGCCCAGGCCCTCCTTGCCTGCGGTGCAATTAAGCTCTCAAAGCAGGCATAAACAGCTATTTGCGCTTATTGGGTGCAATTTCCCGCAAAATGCGAAGGGGTAAACTATATGCGTATTTATACTCCCAATTTGCGCAGATCCTGTTTCCTATACTCCGTCGGAGTACACCCTTTGAGCGCCCTGAAACGGCGGGATATGCTCTTTGTATCAGGTTCGTACATGCGCGCAGCAATCTCTGAAACCGTATCAGAAAACGACACCAGCTGCTGGGCGAAATAGTCCATCCTAAGGTTGGAAATGACCGTGTAGATACTTGCTCCGGTAACCTCCTTGAAGCGCTGCTCCAGCAGGATTTCCGCCTGGTTATCGTCACAGGCAAAGATGCCGATGGGTTTGGGTAGGGACAGCAGCCACCTCTGCAGATCCGCCGTATCGTAATTCCACATGGACGAAAGCTGCCTGTCAACGAAGACATGGACGTTGTTCACGTGGAACTGGTCCCGAAGCTTGTCTTCATATCCTTTCCTGCGGCCGTCGCGTTGATCCCGGCGGTGAAGCCCGCCAGAAGCAGCAGCGACAGAAGAATTTTAGAAATACTTTTTATTTCCCTTGGTTTGTTAGTTAATTAGTTCGTTAGTTATTTGGTTTTTATTTCAGGAGTTGTCTCACTTTCTCACCCACCTCGCTGTTTTCCATCACGCCTTCAAAGTCCTCTGCGTGAGGACCATAGGCAAATACGGGAACAACAATTCCGTCATGGCCGGAGGTGGAGAAATGAACCTTCACGGTCCTCTCTTCCAGGCTGCCCTTCAGGAGGGTGAGGCCGCCGGTGTTGTGGTCTGCGGTTACCAAGACAAGGGTGTGGCCATCCTTCTCTGCCCATTCCAGGACGGCCCCTATCACCTTGTCAAAATCGAAGAGCTCCTCGCACATATAACCAACCTTATTGCGATGGCACCAGTCATCAATCTGGGAGCCCTCGACCATGAGGAAGAAGCCCTTCTTATTGTCCAGCATCTGAATTGCCTTCATGGTGCTTTCCATGAGGATTGGACCACGGTCCAGGGCAGGTTTAAGGTCGTACTCGTCGTACAGGCCCAGGAATTTGCCCCCTTCTGCTCCGGCAATGTCTTCAAGCTTGTCTACATATGTATAGCCCTTGGCCTTCATCTCCTCAATGAGATTGCGGCCGTCGGTGCGCTTGTTCCAGAAATGGGTGCCGCCGCCGGAGATGAAATCAACTCCGGAGTCCACATACTGGGCGGCAAGGCCTTCCTCGTCCTTGCGGGAAGGACCGTGGATGGCAAAATCGGCCGGAGTGGCGTCGTTGATGCGGCAGGTGACGGCAAGACCAGTCTTCATGCCCTTCTTCTGGGCAAGGTGCAGCGACGTGACCATAGGATTCTGGTCCTTGTCTATGCCGATATAACCGTATTTGGTCTTCTCTCCTCCGGCAAGTGCGGTGCCGCCGGCGCAGGAATCCGTGACAAGACGGTCCACGCAGTATGTACGGGAATAACCGCACACGGGCATCTGGTCTATGTTGAGCGCGCCGCCGTTGGCCACCCAGCCCACGGACCACTGGCTGAGGCCGGTGCCGTCGCCTATGAGGAAGATAATGTTCTTCACCTTCTTGCTCCTGGGCTGCTTTACAGTAACCGTCTTGTAAGGGACCTCAACGGTATACTGATCGTCCTTGGAGAAGGAGTAGGTGGCGTATTTGGACCTGTCGCGGTCCAGGTCTTCGGGGGTCTGGGCAAAGGCCCATGCGCCAAGGAGCAGGGCTCCGGCTGCAAGCATTATTTTTCTCATAGATTCCATCCTTCAAGAGTTATTTTCACATCTTTTTCCTTGCAGAGCACTGTACGCTTTTCTCCGGGAACAAGGGAGAAGAAGTTGTCTTCCCAGATTGCTCCGCCCTTGAGCTTTCCGCAACCGCACTTGGCCTTGAGGATAAGCTGGTAGGCAACCACGTTGGATTTGTTCTCAACCGTTACCAGAGTGCCTTCGTCATTGGTCTCAAGAGTGGCCTCAACGGTGGCCTTGGGCAGGTTGGTCACAAAGGAAAGGTCTGCGTAACCGGTCATGGGGATGCCCCACCAGTCGGCCTTCTTCCACACATACTCACCGCCGCCGGCGGGAACGCAGTAGAAGTTGTGGGCGATTACCTTGCCTTCGGCGTCCTTGAGTTCAAGGGAGAGGAAGCCTTCACCTTCCGGGAGGGTTTCCACCACGAATGGCCTCCTGGCCTTGCTGCGGAAGCGGTAGTCGTTGCTGCTCACGGTGCGGGATTTTGCGTCCAGGTAATGCACCGTTGCGCTGTAGTAAGCTTCCGGAACGGCGTCGTTCACACACCAGACTTCGCGCGTACCATAATTATATATAAGTTGTACAGGTGCGCATGCGTTCTTTACACCGTAGTAGCCGGCGGTGGGAACGAGGTACCAGTCGTAGAGCTGCCAGTACATGGAAGGCCATGCACTGTTGAGCATCCAGTTCACTATACCTGTGGCCTGCTTGTCAATGTTGCAGCGGAAGGCCTCGTACATGGAACGGGTGGCGTCGTAGTCAAGGGCGTGCGCCTTCTTGATATAGTCTTCAAAGGACGTGGCCTTCCCGTAGGTACCGTTCATCACGTTCACCTGGAAGTCCATGTTGTTCATATGGGACGATGACGCCGTGCAGTGGTAGTCCCAGGTGGCGTTCAGGGGCCACTCCGGGGCTCCGCCCAGCATGCGCTTCACGTTCTCTGCCTGAGGGATGTTGAGGCCGGGATTGGTCTCAGTGTTGAAACCGTAGGCTCCTCCCCCCTCAGTGTCTATGTACCAGTAATCCGGTCCCACGTACTCATACGGGCCGGCCATCTTCATTCCGGAATGTCCGGTGACCTCGCTCTTGACGGCGTTGGCGGAGCAGACATACGGCCTGTACTCGTACTTGTCGTAAATCTTCATGTACTCCTTCTCCAGGCTGGGAAGGGGTGCGCGGTCACTGCCCGTGAGCCATGCAATCACGGAAGGATGGTTCCTGAGACGGAGGATCTGATCCTTGAAGTACTTGACAGCAAGGCTTTCCCAGGGCTCGCCTGAGATGCAGCCGTTGCGCCTTGTCTCCGGAAGGCCGCAGTAGTCTTCCCATTCCCACTGGCAGCTGAAGCCCACTATGGCCAGGAGGCCCAGCTGGTCGCAGAGGTTGTAGATGGTGTCGTCCTTTCCCCAGATGTTCTCGAAGCGGATGCTGTTTAGGCCCATGTCCTTGACCATAATGGCCTGCTTCAGGAGGCTTTCCGGGGTGTCCTGCATGAAGATGTCGTCCGTCCAGCCGGCGCTCTTGATGAGCACTTTCTTTCCGTTCAGGATGAAGCGGCGGTACTTGCCGTCAACCATCTCGGACTGAATGTCCCTGAGGCCGAAGGTGACGTCCTTGCTGTGGGAAATCTTTGCTCCCACGGCAAAGACGGCGTTGAGGTGATAAAGTTCCGGAGAGCCCATCTCCGCGCTCCACCAGATGCGGGGATTCACAACTTTCTCCTTGTGGGTGACAACCTTGGTCTCCCCTGCCGCCATGTTCACGGGAATCTCAATGTAACCGCCCTCATATGCGGCCTTGAACACACCCTGTACCGGCTTTGTAGCGCGGTTCACAAGGGTGGCCTCCATAATGAAGGAGGCGTCCGTGAGGTCTTTAACGTTAACCACCGGCTTCACGAAGAGGTCCTGGATCTGGACGTTGGGAGTTGCAATCAGCGTCACGGCGCCAAGGATGCCCATGGTCTCGTCTACCGGACGAGGGTTCCAGTCCACATAACCGTGGTTCAGGCACTGTTTGGGAGCCTTGAAAACTTTCACCTGCAGCGTATTGTTGGCCTTGATTATGCCGTCCACGGCGTATTCCCTAACGATGTAGGGGCCGATGGTGGTATCGGCGGTTGCCAGTGTCTTTCCGTTAAGGACGATTTCCGCGCTGTAGCCAAGGCTGTTGAAGCGGAGGAGGTTGCGCAGGGAAGTATTGGCCTTGAACTTTGCGGTGTACACCCAAGGGGTGTCGAAGAGGGTCTTGTCTATATTCTTGTAGTTCTCTCCTTCCATCACGTTCTCCCCGAACGCCCCGGCGTTGTTGAGGGCGCCGGCCACCGTGCAGGGAACCGTTACTTTTATGCTTTGCTTGGAACCTTCCTGGTTAAGTGTCCACTGGGTGAGTTCCTGTGCGCCCGCGCACGCGCTCGCGAGCATCATGACCATTGCGGTAAATGCCTTGATATTCATATGTTTAGTTTGTCAGTTGTGATGCACCAAATACGGGGATATCTCCCTGGGGAAGAGCCTCTATCTTTAGGTTTTCCAGAGCCTTTACATAAGGGTAGCGCATGGCAAGGGTCTTTTCCATGGACTCCTTGAAAAGCTTGAAGGAATTTGCCACTCCGCCGCCAAAGACTATGCGGTCCGCGTCGTATGCATACATTACCACGGTAAGGAACTCGCCAAGGTGCTTTCCGAATTCATTGAACATGGCCAACACGGCAGGAGAGCCGTTTTCCGCGGCTTCAGAGGCAGCTTTCCCCTGCCAGCCGCGGGCGGTGAAGAATTTCTTGGAGCAGAATTCTTCGTAGTCGTGGCCGTTGTAAGGCAGGGCGCCTATCTCCCCCACTCCGCAATGAGTGCCGTCCAGGAGTTTTCCGTCAACGATGACACCTACGCCAAGGCCGGTGCCCAGCGTGATGCCAACTACCACCTTCTCCTTTGCGCCCAGCTTTGCGGCTGCGCCAAGGGCGAAACAGTTGGAGTCGTTATTCACGGAAACGGGGATGTTGAAGCGTTTCTCTACCGCTTCTTTAATGTTGACCTCGTCCCACGAAGGGATGTTGGCGGCCTGGTAGGCAATGCCCTTGGCCGGGTCCACAAGTGTGGGGACCCCTATTCCAATGTGTTCTACTTCAGGAGTGATGATTCCGGAGATTTCATCACAGAGATAGTCCAGCGTCTGCTGTTTGTTCCATTCTTGTTTGAATGAGGGGACGGTTTTCTTAACAACGATTTCAGAGCCCTTTACAAGGCCCATATTAATAGTTGTTCCGCCGATGTCGATTCCTAGGAGCATTCGATTATCAGTGGTTATCAGGTTAGTTACCACAAAAATAATCTATGAAACTCCTAATTCTTACGAAATTTGCGTAATTATACTCCCAATTTGCGCAATTCGCGCTTTCTATACTCCGTAGGAGTACATCCCTTAAGCGCCAGGAAACGACGGGATATACTCTTTGTGTCGGGCTCGTCCATACGGGCGGCAATCTCGGAAACTGTGTCCGAAGAGTTCACCAGCTGTTGGGCGAAATAGTCCATCCTTAGGTTGGAAATTACGGTGTAGATACTGGCTCCGGTGGCCTCCTTGAAGCGCTGTTCCAGCAGCCTGCGGCTCACGGGAACCTGCTTTATGACATCTGCCACCTGCAGTTTCCTGGCCCTGTTCTGGTAGATGTAGCGCATGGCCTCAGCTACCACGGGGTCCTTGGTGGCCATGATACCGGTGGATCCGCGGCTCACGGCGGCTATAGGGCGGATTACTACGTCCTGTCCCGCGTAAGATGGGTCCTGCACCATTCTGTCGGCCATCTGGGCGGTCTCGTACCCGGCCTTCTCTATGTCCATGTCTATGGACGACAGCGCCGGGGCGGTAAGGCTGCAGGTAACTTCGTCGTTGTCAACGCCTATTATTGCCACGTCAAGTGGAACGCTGATTCCCGACGCCTGGCACGCCTCCAGAAGGATCTGGGCCTGGTTGTCATCACAGGCGAACAAGCCTACGGGTTTTGGGAGGGACAGCAGCCATTTGCGGAGTTCAACTATGTCGTAGCTCCACATGGACGACAACTGGCGATTGTTGAAAATGTGGACCTCCGTTACGCCATAATCGGTCTCCAGAGTATCCCTGTATCCCTTGAGGCGACCGTCGCTCCAGCACACGTCCTCATAGCCGAAGAAGCCGAAGTTCTTATATCCGCGTCCGGACAGCTGCTGTGCTGCAATCTTACCGGTAAGCTCGTATTCCGCGGTAATGTTGGGAATGTCTTCAAACTTGGAGATGTAGTCCTGTGCTATGGCCACGATGCCGTTTTTCCTGAAAAGCGACACGTCGTCACCGGGGTCGAACTGGCCTATAACCACGTTCGCCCTCCAGTCCTTCGCCCACCGGAGTACGCCCTTTATACCGATCTCCCTCTTGTAGGACGGCGGCATCTTGCACACCACCCACGGCTGCTCCGAGCGCCTGGCCCAGGCCATGATGCCGCGGAGCAGCCTGTAGGGGAACTGCTCAGTGAAATCCGATATAATAAGAAGCCTCATCAGTTAGTGTGATAAGAAATGCCAATCTTCTGATAATAAGGAAGTTCCTTGTCGTTTATAATGCTATAGAACTTGTTGAAGTCGTCCACGAAGGCGGGATCGTCGGAAATTGTGGTGCCTTCCCATACGGGAGAGACGTTCCAGCCGCGCTCGAACAGGCCCAGCGCCTTGGGGAAGATGTAGTAGGTAACGTGGTCGAAGCTGCGGATGGTCTCGGTCCAGAGCTGTCCCTGTACGCCTATGATGTTCTCCTTTGCAAGGAGCGGGGTCTTTCCGCAGGAAATGATTGCGAGCGTGATCAGTAGGATTAGTTTTTTCATGGGTTATATGGTTTTATTGTTGTTCTTCCTCCTGTCTGGCCTGCTGGACGGGCACCTGCTTACCTTCCCTCCAGGCAACTATGGTGGCGTCCGGGAAGCCCTGCATCTTTACGGTATTTAGTTCCAGAAGGGCTTCGTCATACGTACTGAAAATGCCCACTGTATACACACGTTTGAGGTTTGACGATATCCTCTCGTACACCGGCGACAGTCCCTTGAAGTCCTCGATTCCCAGACGCCGCAGCGACGTGGTAAACTGAATCTGATAAACAAGGCCCGGCGGAAGGGTCATATCCTGCGCCATTCGACCCATCTTGGAGATGTGGATGGTACCGCTCTTCCTGGCCCTGGCCACCTTTATCCTTATCCTGGGCCCCATCAGGTTCTTGCTGAAGGTATAGCTTCCTCCGGCGCCCACCACCTCCTTGTCCTCCGTCCGGGACGATGACAGCACGCCCTCTTTTCGGAAGGCATCGCTCAGGAGCTGTTTCTCAAGCTGAACGTCGGAAAGCTTGCGTTTCAGCTCCTCCAGGCGCACTTTTGACTCGTCGTTCTGATGCCTAGCGATGGAATCCTTCAGGGCCAGCTCCTCGCTTACCTTCTGCATGTACAGGCGCGTGTTGGCCGTTTCCTCAACGCCCTCGGAGAAGGAATCGTGGTCCAGACGGCCAAGTTGCTGCTTGGGGCGCATGGATGCTATACGGACGATGTCTTCCCGGCTGCTCACCACCTTGCGGTCACGGGAGGCGGCGTAATCCACCACGTATACGTAGACGCTGTCTTTGGAACAGTCGCGGTTGGAGGCGAAGATGGTGTACTTGCCGTCCTCGGTGTCCATCAGGAGATAATCGTCCCCGGGAGAATTGAAGGGGAAGCCCATGTTCACGGGATCCTGCCAGGTCTTGGTCTCGGGATCCCAGGTGCTGGAATAGAGGTCGAAACCGCCCATTCCGTATAGCTCGTCGGAGGCGAAATAAAGGGTTTTCCCGTCCGGGGAAAGCATGGGGAAGATCTCGCTTCCCATGGTGGTGAGGGACTCTCCAAGCAGCCTGGGGGCCGTCCAGAGGGTGTCTGTCATATGGGAAATGAACAGGCTCCTGGTTCCCGCAAAGTCAACCGCACTGAAGATCACGCTCTTGTCTCCCCTAGGGAAATACGTGGGATAACCTTCCAGGGAATCCAGGGGGTTGGGGCTGGCGTGCCAGCTCTGGGATTTGAGAGGATAGAACTGGAAGAAATCCTTGCGGGAGAACCTCTGGCGCTCCACCACGTTGGGCTCCGCGCAGAATTCAGTCATGGTGAGAGCGTTGTTGGCCTGCTGGGTGCGCTTCAGCAGAACGGCCAGCTGGTCGTCGTTTTCGACGTACTGGGCGGCGTCGCTGTACTTCTCTATAGCGTCGTCGAAATAATACTTCCTGAGAAGGGTGTCGCCCTCCTCCATAAGACGCCTGGCCTGCTCCGGCAACGCCTGTGCCCGCAGGGTGATTCCCGCGGTAACAAGCATGAGCATTATGCAGACCAGTTTTTTGCGCATTTTGTGTGTATAGCCTACAAATGTAACAAATAGTTATGACAAACTTCCCTTTTAAGGGAAAAATCGTACCGTAGCCAACGTTTTTGGTATAAATACTTGAAAGAATATGCGGTATTTTGGAAAAAAGTACTAAATTTGCAGCCTATTTTGCCCTGACGCTTACCGCGCCAGGGTCAAATTGGCTGAAATAATTCAAAATTTAAAGATAAACTGATATGCAAAGCAAAGGTTGGATCCGTCTTGTGGCTATCCTGCTTGGTCTTGCCTCTATCTGGCAGCTCTCCTTCACCGCGGTAACCCGCATCGAAGAGAACAAAGCCAAGAAAGCGGCGGAGCAGCAGGCGCTTCAATTCGTCGAAACTAACAACGTGGCCGCGGAAGTACGCGAGTTCGTACTTGACTCCGTAGCCAACATCCGTAACAGGGCCTATGTAGATTCCATCAGCGCAGAAAAGGTATTCCTCGGATACACCTACAAGAGCGCAAAGGAAAAGGAAATCAACCTCGGTCTGGACCTCAAGGGTGGTATGAACGTCATGCTGCAGGTGCAGCTGGAAGACCTTGTAAAGGCTCTTTCCGGTAACAGCACCGATCCTGACTTCATCGCCGCAATGGACGAGGCCAAGAAGAATAACGTCAACTCCAGCGCAGACTTCATCGGCCTGTTCCGCGACGCCTGGGAGAAAGTTGCTCCCGGCCGCCGTCTGGCAGAGGTCTTCGCAACCTACGAGCTCCGTGACAAGATTTCCAACGACGCCACCAACGATAAGGTCATCGACGTTATCCGTGCAGAGGCAAAGAGCGCCGTGGACAATTCCTTCAACGTTCTCCGTAACCGTATCGACCGCTTCGGCGTCACCCAGCCCAACATTCAGCAGGTAGGTACTTCCGGCAAGATCCTCATCGAACTTCCGGGCGTAAAGGATCCTGAGCGTGTGCGTAAGCTCCTCCAGGGCACCGCATCCCTCGAGTTCTGGCCCACCTTCATGGGTAACGAGGTAGACCTCTATGCTGTGGACGCCCGCGTGAGCGAGATCCTCAACAACCTATCTGACAGCACCACCGTTTCAAATCCTCTGTTCCAGGTTCTCAGCCCCAGCGGCTGGAACAACGCCTGCATTGGTTTTGCACAGGGTGTTGACACCGTTACCGTAAACCGTTACCTGGCCATGGCAGAGGACGTTCTTCCTCAGGGCTTCCGCGGCATGTGGTCCGTAAAGCCTTCAGAGCTTGTTCAGGGCAACAATCTTTACGAACTGGTTGCCATCAAGGTTACCTCCCGCGACGGCAAGGCTCCGCTTGACGGCGGTGTAGTCACGGACGCCCGCGTGAACTTCAACGGTGCACAGCGCGGCGGCAGCGGCGCTCCTTCCGTGTCCATGACCATGAACGCAGAGGGCGCCTCCATCTGGGCCCACCTCACCAAGGATAACATCGGCAAGCAGGTCGCTATCGTCCTGGATGGCCTGGTGTATTCCTATCCTACCGTGAATACGGAGATCACCGGCGGTTCTTCAGAGATCACCGGTAACTTCGACGTCCAGGAAGCTGAGGACCTTGCAAACGTCCTCAAGTCCGGTAAGCTCCCCGCCCCTGCAACCATCATTCAGGAGCAGGTGGTCGGTCCTACCCTGGGCTCCGCATCCATCAAGGCCGGTCTCATCAGCTTCCTCATCGCTTTCTGCCTGGTGCTCATCTACATGGTATTCTTCTACCAGGGCGCAGGTCTCATCGCAGACGCAGCACTGCTCTGCAACGTGCTCCTGCTGTTCGGTGTCCTCGTGAGCTTCGGCGCTGTCCTTACCCTGCCCGGTATCGCCGGTTTGGTCCTGACCCTGGGTATGGCAGTGGACGCCAACGTTATCATCTATGAGCGCATCAAGGAAGAGCTTGCCGCGGGCAAGGGCTTCTCTCTGGCCGTTTCTGACGGTTACAAGAACGCCTACTCCGCAATTATCGACGGTCAGCTCACCACCCTCATCACCGGTATCATCCTCTATATCTTTGGTTCCGGTCCCGTCCAGGGCTTTGCTACCACGCTGATCATCGGTATCATCACTTCCGTGCTCACCTCCATCTTCATCACCCGCATCATCTTCGACGACCGCATCAAGGCCGGCAAGACCGTTGC
>JAEEGL015255077.1_pt1 | contig 26229 bp, 23 predicted proteins | sample 9134231 | NCBI WGS metagenome assembly JAEEGL01 (sample SAMN16246548, study PRJNA631951) | gut metagenome | biome: gut microbiome; feature: rumen; material: fiber-attached | host: Bos | place: Iran: Karaj | collected 2018-10
ACCGGCAAAACACTTTGCCTTACCTTTGGGGCGCATATTAAAATAGCTGAATACCAGAATACCAATAATGGCAACAATCAAGTAGGATTGCTCCATAAACGCCATATTGGTATTCAGTAGTAAGATAGGGATAAGCATTGCCAGCCCATAACCTGCCGTGATGCCATTGATACCATCCATAAAATTGATGATATTCGTTGCCCCCACACAGAAGAACAATGCAATCGGGATCACCCACCACATACTCCACTGCATCATGCCAAGGCTCCAGAACATCAGCAAGAATGCCACAATCTGGACTGCCATACGCAGTGAGTCCGGCAACGAATGTATATCATCCACAAAGCTGATTCCTGCCACCATCAGCAGCCCAACCAGAAACGGAATATAGCCGGTAATATCATTCCCTTGCACCAACATCATCACCGTCCACGCAATAATGGAGAGCGTAAAAATCACGCCTCCACCACGCAACACTATACGCGAGTGCGATGACCGCTCGTTGGGTTTGTCAACTATGTTAAAATGGTCTGCTATCTTAAAATAGACCAGCTCAGCAACCAGCAATATGACTGCAATACTTATATATCCCCACATTATTTAAAGCTTTCTAAAGTAACCTTCAATCCCTGTCTTGCATCCACAGGCATCTTCTCCACACCAAGCGCCTTCTTTATCTTGGCGTTCGATGATATGTAGCTCTCCGTTAGTTTGCGCAACCGTTCCGGATTAAGTGGCAGATGTAGCCATCCACCCACCTTAGCAACTCCATTCATCAATCCCTTGGGGAGTTTCCAGATATGAGCCTTCTTGCCAAGTGACTTACAGATTTCTTCAATCAGTTCATTTGTAGAAAGAGCCTCATCATCGCCCATATTGTATATGCCAGTTGGGACATCTGTTGTCAAAACGCCATTCACAGCAAAGCAAATGTTCTCAATGCTCGTAAATGTCCTTCTGTTTTCAAACACGCCAAGAGGCCAAGGAATACCTTTCTTAACCACATTATACAGCAAGTTCAGATTGCCCTTGTTACCAGGCCCGTGAATCATGCAAGGGCGGAAAATGTATACATCCTTATTCTCCGGCAAATGATGCATGATGTAATCCTCCGCTGCAATCTTGCTCTCGCCATATGGACCTCTAGGACTAGGTACGACATCCTCAGTCAATATGCCATCCACCTTGTCAGCTGCAGCCTTGGCAGTACTAAAGAACACAAACTTCTTGATGCTTGGATGAACACAGAAATAATCAAAGATCTTGATGGTCAAGTCTCTGTTTACCTTGAAATAGACATCTGCCACCGTTTGGTTCTTGGTATCGTGTGCTTTACCTGCCAAATGGATGATAGCATCTACCTCAGGTATTTCACCTGGCTTATCCAAGAAATCCCACCCAAAGGTAAATCTCACACCATCTTTCACAGGTGATATGATATCAAGACCATAGATTGTATGCTCCTTTTTCAGAGCTTCTACAAGGTTGGAGCCCACGAAACCGTGGACTCCTGTTATCAGAATCTTCATAATTAAATCTTAATGGCATCAAATGAACTCTGGATATGTCCTTTTGACGAAGCTCCAAACACCACACTCTGCAGATTCAGGCTATTGATGTAGTCAAAGCTCTGCTGAACGGTAATTGAACCGCTGGCCAGTACATTCATAGCCATCAATTGATACTTGCTAGGATCGTTCTCTTTAATGCACTTCTCGTAAGCCTCCATTGAAGGATGCATGTTGAATCCAGCAGCATTGATTGATGAGCAAAGTACAACTCCATCAATTCCCCACTCTTCTAGTTTACTCTTCAAGTAAGGCAGATTAAGAGTGATGAGGCCAGGATTACATTTATACTTCTTGCGCACATACTCACAATAGTGCTCAAACACGTCCTTAATATTATAACCCAGAAGCAGGTCAGTAATAGGATTCAACATGAAGAAGGTGTTCACATTAAGGCCACGGAAGATCTTGAACTCCACATCCAGTAGCATATCCATCATCTTAATGGCGTCCTTAGTCAACACGGCTGTTGCACCCTTTCCAATCATGCTCAGTACACCACCGGCTGAATTACCCTTAAACAACACCTCACTAATAGCCGGGAAGATTCCCAACTCATTTACCATATTGGCATACTTGTGCGGATAAGGCACAGAAGGATACCAGGCAATATCACCATACTGTGACTTGTGGTCACGGAAATACTGGCAAATCTCCTCTGCACGGTCATTGCTGTTCAGCATCACAGCCTTTACGCCACAATCAAAAGCGTCATCATATACCTTCAGAATGTTGTGTACATCACTGAAGCGTTTCAACATTTCCTCAGCCTTCTCCTGAGAACGGTGATTAATTCCAAAAAACTGATTGTCACCAAAAACTATCTTATCTATCTTCTCCATGGCAGCATTATTTTTCATTGTTCTCAAAAATGGTATGAATCAGTTCCTGGGTCTCTGCGGCCTCGCGGAATGAGCATCCCGTTGATTTCTTGTTTGCCAGAACGGCATCTGCAAAAGCATACAGCTGGTTGGTGAAGCTGGTGCCACGAACATAGAACGGACAAGGATCCGGCAGCATATTCATAGGAGTTGAAGTCCAGCCCTCAGGTAATCCAAACTCCTTGTTCTCTTCACGCAAGAAGACTCTCAGCCCATAGAGGTCAGCCTGAATCTTTCCCTTTGTGCCGTGGAAATCCAGTTTCAGCATGGGCTTGCGATAGGTGTAGTCGCTCCAGTTCACGTGCATGGAGCAGGTTGTCTCGTTGTTATACTGAACATCTACTGAGCATACATCCTCCACACTATCAGAATACACATTATTCAGGAGAGAGCCATAAACCTTGGTCTGCTTACCAAGGAAGAAGTTCATTAGGTCAAAAACGTGGCTGCCCATCTCGTAGGTAGCTCCACCACCGTTCTCACGCTTTGCACGCCATCCCTTAGCAGGCTTGGCACTAGAAATAGTGGCACTCAGGAACTGTACATTCACATGGCAGATGTCACCAATCAAGCCAGCCTGAAGGTACTCCTTCACCTTGTTGAACACCACATCAAAACGGTACACATAACCCACCTGGTTCACCAGGCCCTTGCCTTCAAACAGGTCTGCCAGTTCAAGTGCCTGCGCAGGAGATGTGGTAAACGGCTTCTCGCAGAATACAGCAATTCCGTTCTCACCAGCCAGCTTACAAGCATCATAGTGGAGGATTGACGGTGTACAGATGATTACTGCATCCACAAGACCGCTGTTAAGCAGGTCTTTGTAGTCCTCAAACATTTTCACTGCCGGCAGATACTTCTTAATCATGTTGAGCATGGTGCTCGACGTGTCAGCTATGGCCGTCATCTCCACTGCCGGATGCGTGTTGATGATGCTGTAATGGGTAAGTCCCATACGGCCAAAACCGATGATTCCTATTCTTACTTTTTCCATTATTTGAATTTTTATTCTCTATTATTCGTAGTATTTCTTTCCAACTAAACGTCTGAAGGGAATCTTGGCAAGATGCCACAAGAACGGCATATTATCTGTCAGGTAGCCCCAAATGAACTTGCCCCACGGCTGGCCTTTACGTCCCCAGTACAAGCCCATCAGTCCAAGTTTCTTAATAAGAGGTGGAGCCATCTTATATTCACCAAGATAGAAGCGGAATGCAGCACCTACACCAATGCAAACTTTTTTATCAAGATAAGGCAGTATATTTACATTGAAGTAATCCTGCTTAGGTGCACGCATGGCAGTCCACACTATGTCTGCCCCACTATCGTTAATTATTTTGGCTATACCCTCATAGTCATATTCTTCCAACTTACAGAAGGGAGGTGAATACGTTCCTACAATCTGGGCTTTCTTTTCTGCGGCTTTTTCAACAATGCTTTTCAGCGTTTCGTCTGTATCACCTAGCAAGAAATGTTTTAATCCACTATCTGGATTCTCTATCATTTCTTGGAAAAGAATAGGCCCCATCGTGCGCTCCACATTCTTCAAGCCCCAGAGTGCAGCCGCCCATAGCGTGGGTTGGCCATCAGGTGTATTCAACAGGGAGTTTTCCATCACTTCGCGGTATTTCTCATCCTTCGATGCCAAATCCACTGTTCTTGGGTCAGACACACACACATACACGCCACCACCATTTTTCACAGCCTCAGCTATGCGCCTTTGCGCGTCTGGTTGACTGGTAATGGATATAAATGTCTTACCTATTCTATATCTTTTTTTTGTCAAGCTAATTGTTTCCATTTTACAACTATACTTTCTACTCTGTTTATTTCTTAAATAAAGTTCTGAAATGACGCCATTCTTGAGACTTTCTAATCTTATTATAGTCCGTTTTTGATACTTTTATCTTTGACTTACCATAACCTAATTCTTTCACTTCGACATCTTCCGCAATAGTAGGGACATTTCCGATCTTCACTACAGGCTTCCGCTCCTCTTTCTTAACTAACAGATAATTAGGACCATATATACATCCATTGTTATTACATTCATTCCCAACAAAAAGAATATCTCCGTCAACAATATTATCTCGAATGATGTTATTAGTATTTGATCTTTGAACACCGGTAGGAGAGGCGTCCAATTTTTCTATTCTTCCGTCACGCCTTGATGCTATACAATAATCATTATCCGCAATATTTTGAATAAGGTTTCCGTATAATTGAAAGCCATAAGCCCCATCATCGCAAAAAATACCTCTATTTCCACCAGCGCCTTTATAACCATCTATTGTATTATAGCGTATAATAGCGCCATCATTTTGTGTGGAAAGATAAATAGCCCCTCCATCCATTAAACCATATTCCATTATATGATCAGAGTAATCTTCCATAAAACAAAGTCTATTGTTTTCCACTATCCCATTGCTCTTATCTGTGGGCACAACGCGATACCATATCCCCACTTCTATACCTCCATACCCATAATCTTGTATTGTGTTGTATGCCACATAATAGTTTGCGCCATGGCATGAAATAGCAAAAGTGTTCTGCATTCCAGCACCACAATTGACAAAGGTATTGTATACTATTCTTGTATCTGAAGAAGAGTTCTCAGAGCGTATACCATAATAATAGCAGTCTTCAAATCTATTATTTGTGATACTCACATTATCAGAATCATAAATACTAATTGCTGTTCCGTGTATTCCCCTAAACGCACAATTTTGGATAGTTACGGCCTCTGACGATAATGTGTGAAATAAGATATAACTGCTATTGGCCCTAAAACTACCTCCAGCAAAAGAGAAACCTGATATACTTATTCTTTTAAAACGCGAATTTCTAATTGTCAATAAACGAGTCGTTTCACTTTCATATACTTCTTCATAGTCGGATGGTAAATAAATACGACCATTTGCTATCCTTAAAACATCATCATCAGTTTCGACATTACACAATTTGTATCTAAGCGCTTTTTCTCGATAGTAAAAATCATCGTTAATATTAAATCCTTTATCATTCAAAGCGGAATGGGATAAGTCATTTGCAGTAAAATATATGTATCCGCCCTCAACTTTAGTGATTCTATATACACTTGACAAATACCAATGTGGTATAAGAATAAATGAGTCAAAACAATTTCTGCAGTCTCGAATCCTTTCTGCGCTCTTTATCCTACATTCTTTGCTTTTATCGTTTATTATTTCGACAAGTCCACTAGCATACTTTACAGAAGTCCAAATAGGGATATCCTCCATATTATACATCCAGTTGTTATTAATATTATAACTACCGTTGTATACGTCTCCTTTCTTATAAACCCTTCCTTGAGGTAATATGATGGCCCCATTGCCATTTATTGAAATAATAACCCCCTCTGCATTTATTCCGTCTAGGAGAATATGATTCTCCCGAAAAAAATACTTACCAGATGAAAAAATGACTTGTATACTCTTCTCTCCTGAAGATATAGAGGATAAAATTCTCCCGCTAATATTATCAAAGTCCGCCTGGTTCTTTACCCTGATTGCGGTTCTCGCTTCAGCAGAATAACAAATAGTAAAAACAAGTGTAAGAATATGAACTAAATATTTCTTCATTATTTCAAATATCATCTCATACAAGGGCAGATGAACGAATCATGGGAGTTACCGAATTTGCCATCAACACTTTTAAATATGGTTTAAAAAGTTCATATGCGTCTCCTTATCTGATTCATTGTCAAATCGATTTCTGATAAATCGTGCCGGGTTACCACCGACAATAGTACAAGGTTCCACATCTTTTACCACAACAGAACCAGCTGCAACAATAGCCCCATCGCCTATAGTAACCCCAGCAATGATGATTGCTCCATGGCCAATCCAAACATCTTTGCCCACATATGTTTTCTTTGTATCACCACGTCCAGAATTCCAAATAGTTTTACCTGGAATGTCTATAATGTGATCGTCTTTTCCCACAAAAGAGACATTGGAAGCAACTAATACGCTATTTGCGAACTCTATATCACACTGGATCATACAGTTATAACCTAGCTGGACCCTATCACCTAATTTCACATCCTTATGTGGAGACCATATCACTGTCCCTTTTTGAATTCTGGTAAAACCCTTACTTTTAACCCATGGATGGCGTATTTTAAGTTTCCAAAAAGAACGTATAACATTTGCTACATCTATAACCTTGGTCATAAAAAGACTTCTTCCCATGGCTATATTATTATCCTCTCTCATAACAAATAATTGATAAAATAAATCAACAATCACAAACCGCCTTAATTCCTTCAATAAACCGTTCACATTCTTTTTCTAAAGAGAAATCTCCAAACATCAATTCCTGGGCGTTCTTTCCCATTCGCTTCCAGTCTTCATCGTTTTTAGAATGGATATAACGGATTGCGTCATTGATATCAGAATAAATGTATCCTGTTTCATCATTCCTTACCACATCCTCCTCCGCGCCATCTGCGTGTGTGCAAAGAACAGGTAAGCCATATGCCATAGCTTGGTTTATAGATAGGCCACCAAGTCCGGGCAAGATGCAGAAGGAAGCTATGTTATAATAAGGTAATAGTTCTTCCGGTTTCTTATAACCGAGGAAAATACAATCTATATCATTAAATAAAAGTTTTAATGAGTTTGTATAGTCTTCTTTGCCACTTCCTACAATAAGCAAAGTGTATTCACCTTTCAGTTTTGTCATAATTTCTTTAAAGTCTTCTATGCGCTTCGTGGGCAGTAGACTTCCAACGAAAATGATATATTTCTTATTTGGATCGTATATATCAACCATATCCTCTGGTATTTCTTTAGATGATTTTTCAATCACTTTTTTTAGAGTTGACGTATCTGCCGTATTATTTAATACTATTATCTTTTCCGAAGGAATCCCGAGAGACTCAAAATACTTTTTACTACTAGAGTTATAACCATATATTAGACTCGCACGATTGGCGATGGACTTATATACGCTCATGTATAATCTTCTTCCTAGAGAATTTCCGAAGTCCTGATACCCTCGTCCTAAATCCCATTGAATATAGGGTACTTTGAACAATCTACTATACCACTTTATTTGTATATTATTAACAGTATTCTGGCCACCTTCCGTAACTATTACAGAAGGTTTTTCCTTAATTAATGTCCAAAACAGAAACGGGAAAACAACTATACCATCGTTAATGTTGAATTTCTTACTCTTACGAAGATAATTAACAGAGGCGACTTTATCTTGGTGTACTTTTACTCTTCCACGTGACTCAGTTGAATTAATCAACTTAAAGTTTAACCCCATATCGAGCAGACAATCAAATATGCCTTCACGAAAATTATAATAATAACGCTGTACAATAACTACTTTTTTCATATATAAGTGTTTTACGTTTTAGAACAATTTAAATGTAACCTCGGGATGATTAAGAATAAAATGTTCCAAACAATTTATGGTATATGGCGCTAAAACTTTGGGATGACCGATGATAACGAAGTCGTTTCCGGTATAATGTTCTTTTGAATACGCATATACTTCCTCAAGATAATAACCAAATTCTATATATGATGCCAAAGATTTCATCCCCGTCAACATTTTAAGGTTCGTTAATATCATTTGCTTCTTTCCGCCAGGATACCCAATCCCAATGCCGTCACCCCATTTCTTTTGAGCCTCCATCATTTTTGAACGGTTAAGAAACCTCTTTATGAAATAAACAATAAAAGGAAGCCTTTTTATAGATATAGGGTATTCAGTCATTTTACCCTCTACATTCTCTTTTTTGTGGGTGCCAAAGATAGGATACGACGTTTTTGGGGGGATATCTGAATAATCGTAAAATTGATAAATACTCTCATAATGGTCTCCGCGTAGAACCGTTGTATCTATGGTAATCCCTTCTGCAAGAAAAACATCGTATAAATCCGGGAAATTCTCAGCACTATAACCACCAGCCCTAAAAGCTTTAACTTTTTTTTCTACCAAACTATTAAGTATTGTTACGCCATCGTGTATTAACTTCTTCTGTTCTTCAAGGGGCATATCACTTAGTTTATAATGCTCTTTATCTAGAATCCATTTCTCACCATCAAAAGCCGAATAACACCATTGAGGATGGAGATGCAATTGTATGGAATGCCCTTCTTTGTCTAGCTTATTTACATGACTCGTAACTGCTTCAAAATCTCGTTGTAATTGTGGATATTTATCCTTCAACTGATTCATCTTAAGTAGATACGCGGCATCAACAAAGACATTTGTTTTAATTCCATACTTATCTAACATTTCTGTCAAATGAGTCATTGGCTTAAATAGGCAGAACTCGGGGGTCCCGGTATAGCTCCCCATCCCTAATTCATAATCCAATGTAATATAGCCGTTCATATATATATCATTTATCGTCGAACTTAACGTTAAATCTTTTCTTTTACCTTAATTGTTAAAGCTGGCAAACAGAAAAGTAAAGAAAACAAAACAATATTATCATTCATTCCTGCACTAGCCATTGCTCTAAAAAACATAGCAACGAATAAAAACAAGACATATCTAAAACCGTCTTTGTTCTTGAATATGCATCTCTGTGCTACTCCAATGATAATTAAAAAGCCAACTATCCCTGTTTCGCAAAGGAGCTCTAAGAGCATGTTATGTGGATAACACCCATACTCACCCAACAAATTATACCGACCATAACCAACACCAAATATTGGGCTCTCCTGGAATAATTGTATTCCTCGTAAAATCCAAAGTGATCTGCCACTTCCCTCAACATAGCCTTCCTGTGCTACCGATGAAAATAGGCCCTCATCATTAGTTAAATTAGAACCGACATAATACAATAAAATAGCGCCAATAATAATAACTATCCACCTCCCAAATTGACGTCCTGTACGCAACAAAAAAATCCACAAAACAAATATGGCGACAGCTGTTACTATTGCCTGTCGTGAGCCCGCATATAAGGTTATTAATGATCCTAATAATAAAATTAGGATTTTACCAATATCGATCTTGTCTTGTAAAGACATCAAATAAAAGCCCATACCTTGAACACAAAGGAAACCCATATATTGGTAATCAATGGAAAAAGCAAGGCTATCTAGATAATCCAAAGGTGACTGTGCTCTTAAAAAACCAAAATCAAGAATATTGGTTGGCCCTGGTATCTGATTAGTAATGATTGATAAACGTAACAATAGGGCAGACATAAGAATATAAAACACCCCTACTTTACGTGTATCAAAGTCTTCATAATTGTTATAAAACACCAGAAACGCCAAAATGCCTAAGGAGCCCTGAATGAAAGTACTTATTATTTTGCTCGTTGAGTAATTCCCTCCTGTCGTCATTAAGGCAGAAATAATGAATACCGCCATACATAAAGCAAATGGAATTAAACCCTTTTCGATATGCCTTAAAGGATTATCACCCCTAACTAACGCAAGCGCAACCATCGCAACACCCAATACGACAAACCAACCACCAACGCCTGAGATGCCTATAGTATTAAATAAAGTGCCAGCTATTGGAGGAAAACTAATCAGGAAAAAGAAAATCCGCTCCCAGTTGTTGCATCGCAACACTACATAAAGCAATGTCACGAACATCAAAGGTATTACAGGCAGTACCTGCAAAAACAAGTCTCCAATAAAGAGCAGTATTAACAATATCTCTATATAATACTTCCTACCTAATGCGGTAATATTCATGTTATTATCTAATGAAGCCTATTTATATTGAAAATATTTTTGAAAAAACTGGCAGTTGCGCTGTCCAGGAGAATCTTTCTTTATTCTTTTCTGCTTCTATGCGAAGTTTGTCGTAATTGTTTAATAAACCTTTTATAGCATCTACATTATCTTTAACGCTACTTCCATCAGAGTCTAGCACGATACCATTACCATATTCTAAAACTGTATTTGCCATTGGTTCATTACAACCCACTATAACCGGCTTCCCCATACCTAGTGTTTGGAACATACGATTGGGTTCACAATAGCGATTATTGGGCTTGTCTATTCTATAAAAGACTATACTGAACTTACAATGGGAAATGAAAGCGGCAGTATCAGATTGTACTACTCGCCCTGTATAATAAATGAAATCTTCTGCATCTGGATATTTTTTCTTTAGCCGATCTTTAATATCAGATGAAACCGGTCCTATTACCACGGCCTTAATGACGTGCGCTTCCATAATAGCTGAGAGAGTCTCCCATGGGCAACGAGCTTCTCCTGAGAGACCTTGTATATATACATATTCTTCTTTACCCAACCATTCTTTAAAGTGTATAAAAGAATCTGGTTCACTATCAGCCAATGCGAGCCATGCCTTGTCTGGATAATTTCGAAGAACAAGATTCTTTTCTTTGTCCTTTATTACACCCTCTCCCAATAGGTAATTCAAACGTTCCTTATTAGCATGTATAAGCCATTTACAACGTCGTTCCATATAATTAAACAACGTATTCTTAATTCTAGAGCCAATAATTGGGTGGGGTATTTCGTGTAAATCCCAGACTATTGTCTTTTGGGAGAATAAAGGAAAGAAAAAAGGCTGTTCATCACATACCCATAATAGATCGTAATCTTTGACCTTTTTAGCTATTTGTGAATACAAATCATACTCTTTACATAGCTCTGATAAGATATCCTTTTTCCCGCCTCTATTTTTTATCGATATTAGTTCATAGGGGACGCCATAGCTTAATAAGCCAGTTTCTGCATGGTTATCACGATGAAAACCAAATATCTTAAACTCAACATTCCCAAGTAGTTCTTTGATTGAGAACATCTCTTTGCGAATTCTATCATCGCACTCTAACCCATCATCAGTAAAAAGAATATATGCAATTTTCATAATCTAAAAGTAATAATACATAATTATAAATCCCTCGTCGTACAAAACTGTACATTCTTATAGCAATGATTAATAAAACTTTCAAAACTTTCAATAGAAGCATCAGTTGCGGCCTTTGGGTGTCCAATTAATACTAATGCTTGTGAATCATTTTTCATCGCTTCATCAAAAATATAAGACAACTGGAGTGCCCTCATTTCATCAATACTAACAAGATTTAAGTAAGGCGTGAAAAACTTTTTCAACTTACCGGAAATAACGTTGTTTTTTTTCTCAGGTTTGTCTGTTATGCTAAGTCCATCGCCATACACTATTTTGGGATTATATTTTGCCATCATCGGACGTACTCTAAACATATAGTGAAAACCACTCCATCGAACGGACGAAATGCTTAGTTCGGTAAACGCCCCTTTCTCTTGTATGACACAGAGGTCGTTATCAAATTTGTATATGATTTCATTCGGGACATTACGGTAATCATATGCATGAACCGGAGTTTTTACAAACATGTCACGAGCTACAGAAGAATCTATGGCGATTCCTTCTCGTAGAAATAGTTCTTTAAACTTATTAAAAGAAGATAGACAATAGCCACCAGCTCGAAAAGCAGTTACTCTATACCCTAAAATATTCTCTAATAGATATTTGGCGTCATGAAAAGATGTAAAAACATCCTCTTCTTTCATATCACTTAATTTATAAGGATATTTATTCAAATTCCATTGATGCGTTTGGTTGTCATAATTCGAAAATAACCATTGAGGATGAAAATGTAACTGAATATCATGGCCCTCTCTGGACAGTTTTTTTATATGACAAGAAACTTCCCTAAAATCTATTTCGAGTTGCGGACTTTTTTCTTTCAACTGTAATAGCCTTAAAAGATAAGCTGCGTCGACAAAGATTACATATCGGATACCGAACTTATCAGCGATACGGCACAACTCATCCATGGGTTTAACAAGACAGTTTCCTGGTGTCCCGGTCTTATCCCCCAAATACAATTCGTAATCAAGTGTAATAAAAAGACGCATAGTAACTTATTTTTCGTCTTTCCACTTTGGCAACTCATCATCTATTGCATCATGGAACCAACTTAACCGGCGGTTATGAATACTTTGTTTTATTGAAATAAGAAAAACATATAGATGATACATAACTGGAGAAGTAATTACCTTGAATTTCCTCCCGACAAAAAGCTCACCGCCAAACCTTTCCTTAAAACGCTGAATACCATGATATTTACTATCCGGATCTTCATTAATACGCGCACCCACAAAACTATATTTTCTAACTGCCGCAGCTTTCATGTCAAGCATGGCGGTCCAATGTAGAAGATTACTGGAGCCGGTGAAAGAATGATTACGAGATGACCCATGCATATAATAGCATATCTCTTGGTTGTAATAAAAAATTGCACCAGCCTGTGGTTCATCATCTTTGTAGGCCACGTAAAATACTATATTTTCTTTCAGTTCTTTAACAAGCTTATTTAAGTGATCTAGACCATTTGCTACCACATTACTTCTTTCCCAAGTCTCTATATCAACTTTATGATAATCCTGTAACAATTTATCATTAGTTCCTTTTTCAATAACAACCCCTTCTTTCTCGGCTTTCTTAATAACATTTCGATGCTTACTATGTACGTTGCTCCATAGGGTTTCCTGATCTTGATTTAAATCCACAATATGGCTTCCAAAGGGAATAGATAAAGCATTTTGTGGAGAAGCCGGGAAAAGAGCATACCCCGGAGTCTCTGATATCCATTGAACTCTAAAGATATCCTTAACATAATCACAAACTGCTTTCAAATAAGCGGCAATATCATCACCTATGTGAGAATAATTGAATGGTTCCGACAGAAAAGACGCATATTTAAATATCGTCCTTTTTGTTATGGATACTGGCATAATATAACTGTCCGAATAGACATAGATCACCTTATGGCCTTCATCCTCACAAAATGATTTAATGTTTTTATGAAAAAAAAGATTTGCGTCCACAATTCTTTCTTGCCATTGTGGATTCCCCGATAAATTTTCAATATGTGATAATTTCATACTAATTAATTACAAACGCTTCATTCTGTATATTACAGATTCGACCAAGGAAGCAAGAGGATTAAGAACTTTTATATAGAAAGACCGATACCTCTTGCTGCCTTTGATAAGCGAAGCATGTTTATTATACAATATGTTATTTAAAAAGAATAATTCATAAATCGGATTGGGGGCTATTTCTCCTTTAATGGCCATCATTTGATTATAAGCCCGATTGTACCTCCACTTTATATAAAATGGTATTTTATATCCATATTTCTCACAATAATATACCCTCATCTCATATGAAGAAAGTGAAAACCTCAGTCGTGTTTCTGGTGTTCTACAAGCACTCCCTTGGTGAATATTATAGACGGCCTGCGGCTCGTCAATATAATGTAATTTGCCCATTTGGGACAAATCTAACAACAATGGAATATCCCCCATCATAAATGTATGATTGTTGGGTATAATTGAGTCAAATCTGCTACGTCTGTAAAGCATAGTCATTGTCTGCGCATCAATACTTCCCTCCAATATGCGATAAAACAATTTCTCTAAAGAATTGGGGATATTTCTGTTTTGTTTTCGGTACCGTTGGGTATTTCCAACGCGACAATCAAAAATTCCATCTTCAGCTTTATAAAAATCACTATAACACAAAACACAGTCTGGATGGCTTTCCATGTAATCAACTTGCTTTTGAAGCTTATAAGGATCTATCCAATAGTCATCACCCTCGCAGAAAGCTACATATTTCCCATTACAAGCCTTATTCATTATCCTGTCAAGAGAGCCATCACGTTTCGAGAATACATTCTCTTTTTCAATAATAGGTTCTATAATATCAGGATACTTTTCTGCATATTCACGAACTATATCAGTAGTTCCGTCAGTAGAAGCATCATCATGAACAATAGCTTTAAACTTAAAGGTTGTTTTCTGCATCACAAAACCATCCAAGCACTTTTTTATGTACTTAGACTGATTATATGTGCAACAATTTATAGTGACTAGGGGGGTGGTTTCCATCATACTCAAAAAAACTAAAACACCTTAGAAGTGGTTCTTTGATACTGGCAATTCTCGTAATTATATAAAAATGGTTTCAACTCTGTCGTAATCTTTTTTATGTCCTTTTCGTATTGAGGGTAACGTTCCATCAGTTGTGTGTTATTTATCGAAATTTCCGGGTTGAAGGCCTCTTTAATTCTAACATGTTTATTTATACCAAGAAAATCTTCAATGATCTTAGCCGTCTCCTCATATTTGTATATCAGATCTTCAAATTGTATGGAAAGCAGTTTATCTGAATTGTTTTGTATTGAGCCTGCCACAATCTTCTTATAATAAAGAATAAAGTTATCAACATTATCAATAGGGAGAGGAACCTTCATATAATCAAGCGCACATTTAGCCAACAAATAACTATCTCGCGGGTCTCTTCTTACTACTATAACCTTCGAATCAGGTAAATACTTCATGAATGGAAGTGGTCTGTCAGCAGGATAAAACTGATCAATAACCAAAGGCATATCCTTTTTTGATCGTGCCTCTTCAAACAAGTTATTTAAATAATCGGTTGTTTTTTCCATGAAGTTGTCGGGCTGATAAGCAACCTCAATTACATGACTAACATTTAACGACAGCTTCTGCTTTAATGCCAACGTGAAAGGTAAATGTGAAGTTATACGATTCCTAAACAGATGCTCAACAAAAAAATTGTATCTATTTTTGTGCTTACAAACAGTTGAAGGAAACCTTTGATCCCAAAAAGTCCATCCTTCAAATGAATATTCTATAAGGCTTCTTAAGTACTTTTCTGATAATTCCTTATATTTTCCATTAAAAATAGATTCATAGCCTCTTTTCTTAACATGGAAATCAACCAAGTCTCGAAATGCGGATATGGCCTCTGATGACTGAAATCTGCAGCATCTGCTATTCAAATATGCATCTAAATCATAAATCCCGTCCTTCTCACATATAATCGATATCTCTGTTGTATCACCTTTGTCATACTTCAGTACTTCTATATCGTCATATTCACTCAAGAAGTCTATAACGGCTCCAGAACCAGACCAACCAAAACCACTTACACTTACTATAGTATTCATTTCTTTTTGTATTTCATTACCATTTGTTTCAACTCCAAATACTCGTATAATTTTGTCACCTCACACAAAATAATAGTAACAGATCCTCCTACCAATATTTGAACAAACAATTTTAAATAAACTGACATTGACACAAAAGAGAGAGCATAAACAATAGCCGCCATAGTCACTGAAATCAAGAATGAAGGCAGTATATCAAGTAACTGCTCTTTCATTGTATATGAAATCAATTTGCTGGGGAAATATGCATTTACCAAATATGAAACGAATCCAACAAAAACACTCCCCCACAACATATAATAGATATTAAAGAAGATACCTAATAGTAAGGGAATTGTAGCTAGTGCTGTTTTAACAATTCTTAAAATGAGTGTGAGGTCACTTCTCCCAACAACTTGCAATACATTAATATTAAGGGCGTGAAGAGGATAAAGCATTAAACTAAAACATAATATCTGCAGATATGGAACACATGGTAACCATTGTTCTCCAATTAATACTTCAATAAATGATTCTGCACAAGCTGCCAAACCTAGAGCAAGAACAAAAGAAGGGAGCATCGCTACTCTAATTATCCTTGAATATGCCTGTTTTAATTGTGCATAATCTTTTTGGAAACTGCATAGTACTGGATAAGATACTCTCTGGATTACTGAATTAATAGTGCTCGGACATAATGATGCAAATTGATTGGCACGTGAATAATGACCAAGAGTCACAGTAGAATAATTTTTTGCTATAATAACTGAATACAGATTATCCCACAATGATCCAATAATTGAGCTCACCAGTAATTTCCATCCAAATTTCCACATCTCTTTAAACCTTTCTAAACGGAAGACAAGTCTGGGTCGCCATTTGTTGTATATCCACAGGAATACGGTATTGAAAAGTGATGAAGATATTTGCTGCCCTACAAGTGCCCATACATCAAACCCAAAGTAAGCCATCGAAATGCCTATTGTTCCACTGATTATAGCTGCTGAAACCGATACTTTTGTCTGGGTCTTGAAATCTACATTTTTTGTTAGCCTAACCTTTTGAACAATTGACAGAGAATCAAAAATAACTATAACTGACATCACCTGGGTCATGAGTGTCAATTGTTCTCTCTCAAAAAAGATAGCCACAAAAGGCGCAATTACAATCAGTAAAAGTGCTAAAAAAACCGAAATAATAAAATTGGCAATAAATAAAGTAGAATAATCATCGTCATCGGTATCAAGTTTTCTAATTAAGGCTGCACCTAGCCCCCCATCAACTATGTAATTAAATAGGGTTATAAATATTGCAATTATACCTATAAGGCCATAATCATCAGGTGTTAAAAGCCTCGCTAAAATAATACCGACTACAAATGATATTCCGTAGCGTGCAATATAATCTATTGCGCTCCAGATACCTCCTTTTACGGTTTTGTCTTTTAAAGATTGCTCTGACATTTATAAATTAATAATAATCGAACAAAGACTCTAGCCTTCACGATATAAATTTATAATACAATTATCACAATGTTCAACTCACTTCTTCTTTTTTCTTTTGCTCATATACTCCTCATCGTTTAGATAATTCTTCTGACAAACAATCTCTAGAGTACTCTCGTTAAAATTATCCAAACGGTCAAACCAGATTTCTTCCTGTTCTTCTATTGCGACAATCTTATTATACATTTCCTCTGTGTGCTGCTCTTTAGGGATAATTACTACTCCACAATCATCACAAACAGCTATAGCGCCATCATATAATGCCTTATGCTCATTATACCATTCAGTTCCAACGATTTCTTCCTGTGGTCTCTTGTTGAAGCAACCGACTGGGGTAAAGCCAGTTCCCCATACTGGTAAGTTTTTCTTAATTAGTGCTGCAGCATCCCTAAATTTTGTATTACAGATAATGCCGTCAGCTTTTCGATACTCAAGAATATACTTTGAAACGAGTTCTCCAATAATAGCCCTGTTATGGGTTTCTACAGCATCTATAAATACAATATCATGCTCTTGAGTGTCGACAATCATTCTATGAACATTCCAATTAGAATCATGGTCTGCTACAACCCATTTTACATTACCAACACAAAACTTCCCACGATTTAGGGCATACACGCCTTCAAGTGCACCCGTTTTACCCAAACAATCTGCAATCTCAGTTGCTTCTACTTGATTACTCCTTATGTAATCAATAATCTTTTCTTTCCAGTTCATGATCACAAAAATGATTATTGTTTTGTTTTTTCTTTTATATTACATACTGTCATTCGTTGTTTGCCACTTCTTAACTTAGGTATTTCATCAACATATTCAATAATCCACTCACTATCTTCACCAAAAAGACGTTTACTATGCTCAAGAATCACATCTTCATAGCTGTGATTCTTGGTATTGAGTATCCATTTGAAATGATGGTAATCCTCTTGAATTAATTGGAACTGCTGGATGTCCATAAACTCTTCCATAAAAGATATACCATCAAAATAATGGACCATCCTACCGTCTGTTGTATAGAGAGTATCTGCTAGTCTACCCAAAATCTCCGAAATATAGACCCTACCATCTTCTAGATGTTTTAATGAGATAAGATCACCGTTTTCATATCTAATTAGAGGGAATGCCTTATTAAAATAGTCAGTGATAACAAGACGGCCGATTTCGCCATCTTCAACGGGCTCGTCTAAGTCCATTTTTAGGACTTCTATTGTAAAATCAACATTATTGAGTCTACAGCCAAGGCCACTACCATCTTCAGCGCCAAAGGCACCATTCTCCTCATTACCATAAACCACATAAAGAGGGCATTTAAAATACTCAGAAATAATCTTTCGCGTCGTCTCTTTCAAAGGTTCTGAGACAGAAAAAGCAGCCACAAAATGGCCAGTCCATTCGGGGACTTTACCCTCAACAACCATCCTGGCAATCTTGTCATAGTTGGAAGCCAAAGATGTCATGGCATGAAAGTCTTCGTTAATCAATTTGGTGATTAACGTCTTGACTGCTGTTTCATCAAGATATGGCATTGAATAATAATATACATTATCCCTTTCCATTCTTTCTAAAGGTATATTCTTATCTTTTACAGTTTCAGAGATAAAAATCTGCTTGTCATGTGATTTCATACCACACATATCACGGAACACCTTATTAGCACCAATCCAGCGTGCATGCCTATATTTGTCAACAATCATTTTGAAAGGAGTACCCGTTGATCCGCTAGTAAATTTTGTACAAATAGTCGGGTCATCAGAAAATTCATGGACTGCTATTTCATCCCAATGAGCTTTCAAATCAGCCTTTGTCATAATAGGAAAATCCTTTAATGATTTGAACCCATCATACTTTTTGTAAAAAGATGAGAATTTTGTCGCATAAGTCAGCAAATCATTCTCATAATGCTTTGAAAAGATTGCATTAACTTCTGGGTGATCTAGTAAATAACGAAATTCGTCACAACTATTAACAATCCTACCAAGGTTTATCGCTTCATCAAGTTCCACGAAAGCCTTGTACTTAATCTCTTGTTCTGTCATAATTGAATATATTTATTTATTATTTATCCAACTCTTAATACTATCGGCGTCCGGATTGTCCCTTAACTGCTTTATACGTTCAACTATAAGTGATTCGGGCCAATCCCACCATCTCAACTGGAGTAATAATGTTATAATTTCATCGTCAAACCGTTTTTTATAGACTTTCCCTGGAGCTCCAAGAATAATACTATATGGCTCGACGTCTTTTGTCACAATAGCACCAGCACCTATAATGCAACCGTCCCCAATATTTATTCCATTAAGAACTGTAACCCCTGAGCCAATCCAAACATCGTTTCCAACCGTTACTCTTTCTGCAATTTCATTTAAGCCATCCACCTCTTTGTCAAACTGAACGCCAAACGTTCTCTTATACCAGTAATCGGAATATGTTGATATATTATGGTAATTATGATTACCACCTCCGATTGATATATTCCATGCTAGGGAACAATATTTACCGATGGTCGTATTCTTTATTATTGTATTTGTTCCTGTATAAGAACCTCTGCCAAGAATACTATTCCTTATTAGATTTCTTCGTCCAAGTTCTGATTTCTCTTGCATTACCACGGCATCAAGGTCGCAGTCATCTCCAATAGTACAATAGTCGGATATAGTACTATTAACACATCTGACATTGCGAAAAACCCTGGCCTTGGGCGATATATTGGAGTTATTATTATCTATTTGACTTTTCATCTATCAGGTCATTAAAAACATCCAAAGTTGCCCTTGTCATCTTGCCTTCTATGCCCTTTGGCTTCATCATTTGCAAACATTCGTCAACTTCATCTCTCTGTCTTACAGAATGTTTTATGGCAGCATTAATAAGCCTTTCGGAGTATTGCATGAAAGGTTGATTATCCAAATTCTCAGCTATAGAATTGAATACATCTTCTTTAACACCAAACTCATCGCATATCTTTTGTGTTTCCAACAAAAGGCCAGCCAGTCCTTTCATGTAAACACTTCTACAAAGTTTGATAGTAGATGCATCACCAACATTATCGCCCTTAGTCTCAATATCCATCTGAAGGTCTGAGAACAAGGTTATCATGTCATTACAATAAGAGCCGCTAATATATAGTGGTGTTCTATGAAGCAGCTTTGGTACAGAGCCCATCACTGCCACATCCACATACCGACAATGGAAGTTGTCTGCTTTTTCAGATACTCTACTCTTCATATCCGGAAGTGATGAGCTCAAATCCATAAGAAGTAAATCCTTTTGCTGACATTGAAAGATGGAATCAAAACAAGACTCATTAAAGCGGCTTGGGACAGCCACTATAATACTATGCGTCTTTGAAAAGAGGTCTTCTAACGAATCAACAATCGTCACAAAACCACCTATAGAGGCAGATATACTTTTAGCTCTTTCAAAATCAACATCATAAGCAAACATAGACACTTTACCAGTATCATAAAATCCTCTCGCAAAGCAAGATGAAACTTCTCCAAATCCCACAAAACCTAAAACCATACTCATCTACGTGTATACAAAGATTAAAACTTTCCCATTAGTACTCATTACAATACCACGAGTGTGGATCCAGGCCATCAAGCATCACATTATTTCCGTCTGCATCATATGCTATAACGTTCTTCTGTAAGTCAACAATTGAATCCCTCATCTTCTCCCTTGTATCGGTAATTAAATGCATTCTGAAAATATTTTGTTGAGCAGTACCTATTCTATCAATAACGGCTCCTTCATAATGCTCCTGTGTCACATTGATGATGGTCGGATATGTTTTAGCATAGTTTACGCCATCTATTCTTCCAATCGTGCAACCCTTAACCGAAAAAGCCAAATTACATAGATACTTACCTCCAAAAGTACAATCACAAATAGTACTTATGTCCTCATCACCTATACGACCCAACAGGGCATAATTGATAAGACATCTCAACAAGTCAAGTCCGTAAATCTTTTCAAGAGCAAGATACTCTTGACCTCCAGTAATCCTTAAGGCTGGATCATAAAACTCTATCTTTCCATCTTCAACGAATCCTTGAATGTGCATTAATCCATTCTTAAAACCTAACTCATCAAAGATCTCAAGCATCTTTTTATGCGTTGTTTCGAAATAGAGGTCTGAAAACTTGGAAGGATAAACCATCCCTGCTGTAATAGTACCTACACCCTTTTGTTGTCTATTTACAAATCTATCAGCTGTAAAAGTAACAGAAGCCTTACCATCCTGCAAAAGGAATCCCATAAAGTAATCATTGCAGGTTTTATACTTCTCAATTAAAACAGTCTTTGATTTAGAATTATCCAGGGCTTTCTGATAGGCAGCATCAATTTCAGTTACATTATAGACAACCGACATACCTTTTGAACTATTGTTATCGGTCGGTTTTAAAAACACAGGAAACTTATTGAATGAGCTATCCTTTACTTGATCGTATGTATACTCCTCAATAACAGGAAGACCATGTTTTTTCAACATGTCTTTAAGCCCCTTCTTGTTTCCAAACACTTCAACAGTTTTTTGATTGACATAGCAATGCCTGTTGCTTTTTCTGCACACCTCCTCATAAACTGGTATTAGTACGTCAGCACAACCAGGCAACACCCCATCAATACCTTGTTCATTTATTATTTCAAGCAAACCCTCAACATTGAAACAATCAATATTAATAGGATGTGAAGAGAACGGTTTTGCTGGAGCATTAGGGAAAGGATCGCAAACGTAAGTCTTCACGCCCAATGACTCTGCCTTCTTTACTAGTGGTATTGTTTCAGTTGTTGCTCCAAGAATAAGAAGCTTCTTGCCTTCTAATTTTTCCATTCTGATAATTTACTTCTTTATTACACAATCTAATACTCTTTCTATTTCTTCTTCTGTTAAAACATGATGCATAGGAAGGCATATGACCTCATTTGCAATTTTTGTTGCTACGGGCAAGTTCTCTGTAGTTGCAGATGGCAGACTGCGATATGTGCTAAATGTGCTTATAAGAGGATAGAAGTATCTGCGTCCTAGCACGTTTTTCTCTCTCATCTCAAAATAGAGTTGGTCTCTAGTCTTGCCATACTCCTCAGCATTGATAAAGATGGGGAAATAACTATAGTTGTGACGTACACCTGGCATATCATCAAAGAATCGAATACCCGGAACATCTTTCAATGCTTCACGATATTTCTGTGCAACCTTCTGGCGGTTGGCAATTGCCGTATCTACCTGTTTCAAGTTCAACAAACCGTATGCACAACGAACTTCGTCCATCTTGCTGTTGATACCAGGAGCAACTACCTCTGTTTCTCCAGCAAAGCCAAAGTTCTTCAGGTAGTCAATGCGCTTTTTGGTTTGCTCATCGTGCATCACCAATGCACCACCTTCCAAAGTATTATAAACCTTTGTAGCATGGAAGCTCAGCGTACTCATATCACCTGCATTCAATACGCTCTCTCCATCCACTTCAACACCAAAAGCATGAGCTGCATCATAAATCACCTTTAAGCCGTACTTATCAGCAATAGCTTGAATTTGCTTCATTTTTACCGGCTTGCCATAACAGTGCACAGGCATTATTGCAGTGGTCTTAGGAGTGATTGCAGCCTCAATCTTATCAGGATCAATACCGCATGTCTCTTCTTCAATATCTACAAACACAGGCCGGCAACCATTCCACCAGATACTGTGGGTAGTGGCCACAAAGCTATATGGTGTGGTTATTACCTCTCCAGTAATGCGCAATGCTTGCAAAGCTGTCAACAAAGGAAGCGTACCATTGGTAAACAAACTAATATAAGGTACCTTCAAGTACTCACACAACGCCTTTTCCAATTGGACATGAAATTGGCCCATGTTAGTTATCCACTTGCTTGCCCAAATTTCCTTTAGCATTTCATTAAACTCGTCGAGGTTAGGCAGCAACGGCGAGGTGACGGTAATATTATTCTGCATGATTATTTATGATTTCATTAAGCTTTGTACTTAATTTATTTGCTCCTTCTTGAGACAAGTGATTACTGTTGCGGAAATCAACTGTTGTAAAAGACGAGTCGGTAAACATATTCATATAGTGTACATGAGGATTCATCGACTCAATAATCTTGGAAATAGAATCACACTCTGAAAGCATTTTAAAATCAATACGTTCTGCATAAGTAAAATGCACTGGCATCATTACTAAATAGACTTCTATTTCTTTATCCACAAGCTGTTTTACAGTTGATTTCATCCGAGGTACTATTTTTTCATAATTGGATGGGGTGTATCCCTCATTATGAATCTTTGAAATTCTGATTGCTTGAGCCAATTTTTCAGACTCTGGTTCAATATCTGAATCAATCCCCATACCTTTTTCATAACACTCCACTGTCTGTTGACCTTTAAGTCCTTTGATTATTTGTTTAAGTGTTTTATTTAAATCAAATATTTCAAGCGACTCTGTTAATCGAGGCTTATCGATATCTAAATCCATATAGATAGAGTATTTTCTTAAACGCCAACTCTCAATGCCTTCACCCATTCTACTGCAATATGAACCAGGAAGCAATGTAAATATAACTACCTTAAGGCTATCAGCCCTTGAAAGATATTTGTCAATAATAGCACAATCCGTTTCTAGATCTTGTGACACATTAGCTGCATTAAAAGTAAAAGTATCAAAACACTCTGGATCTATTCCGGAGCGACCAATAGAAGAACCTAATGCCAATACTTGTATGCTATCTATGTGGGTATCCAAGTATTTATGCTTATATGAATACTCGTTAGGTATTGAGCGGACATATAACTCCAATGTAGTCAATAACGCCACAACCGCTACTCCAACAATCGACACTTTAATAAGGAATCGTTTCATCACTAAAATTGGAAATAAATGAAGCCTTGACTAGGAGCTGCAAATATCAATATAAACACAACTGCAAAAAAGTATATAGCAAATCTTACAACCGGCAAACGAATTGCTTGTACCAAACTGAAAGGCTGTTCCTGTTTTCTACTGAGCCACTCAATTACGAGTAATAAAACAATGTACTTATATGCAGTAATAGGTACCATATTCTTACCGGTCATGCCATTCGTAAACATTGATTGTATATAATCGTATGCTTCAGCAATATTATTTGCCCTGAATATAACCCACCCTATTACGACCAGGCAAAATGTTGTGAGAATACCAGCCGCTTTTTTTAATGACAACTTATCCAAAGACGAATCGACTTTTGTTCTACCTAATATCATATATGGTAGGAAAAGCAAGGCATGATAGGCGCCCCAGCAGATAAATGTCCAGTTGGCACCATGCCATAATCCACTAACCAGGAAGATTATCATAGTGTTGCGAAACCATTTAGCTTTTGAGCATCTACTTCCACCCAACGGAATATAAAGATAATCTACAAACCATGTATTCAATGATATATGCCACCGTTTCCAAAAGTCCGGAATTGATAAAGAAAAGTATGGCAGTTTAAAGTTGCGCATTAATCTAATACCAAATAGTTTGGCAGAACCTATTGCGATATCAGAATAACCGGAAAAATCTCCATATATTTGAAATGCAAAGAAAATCGCCCCAGATATTAATGTCCAAGAGTTTTGATTTGCATAGTCGTTCCATATATTATTGACATAATAAGCGCAATTGTCCGCAACCACCATCTTCTTAAATAACCCCCACACTATTTGTTGAATGCCATCGACTGCTTGGTTATAATTGAAATAACGCTTATTCTGCATTTGAGGTAGCAGATTAGTTGCCCTCTCAATAGGACCCGCAACAAGTTGTGGGAAGAAACTGATATACGCAAAGAATGACACTATGTCATTTGTTGCTGCAATCTTACCCCTATAAACATCTATTGTATAACTTAGAGCTTGAAAGGTATAAAAACTAATGCCAACAGGCAATATAATTTTGAGTGTGACAAAATCTGCATCAAAACCAAAAGCATACAAGAGATGCTGCAAAGATTCCGCAAAGAAATTATAGTATTTGAATATCCCTAATATCAGCAGATTTATTATGATGTTTAATGCAGTAAAAAACTTGCCCCCCCCAGTTTCTCTTTGCTTCCCTATTTGGATACCTGTTAAATAACTACAAAGAGAAGTGAACGCAATTAGAATCAAGAATCGCCAATCCCACCATCCATAAAAAATATAGCTGGCTACAACAATTAACAAGTTCTGGATTTTTAATTGCTTAAATACAAACCAATAGAGTAAAAAAACTATTGGCAAGAAGAAAAGGTACTGTAACGAATTAAATGACATAGAACTACTATTCTACTTCCGTTTATTGAAGTATCCTATCATAAAGTTGCCCAATAGGGTCAATTTCAAGTAATATAGGGTTATTCTTCAACCTAACAGGATTCACAGAAGTAGAAAGCAAATTCAATTCCTCTTCTCTGTATCCTGCAACAGGATTCTTCAAATCCATATTTACCATCATCTGACGGAACTCAGCAATAGCTAGTTCTGGACTCTCACATCCCATTGCCTTAGAGATAAGCGTGAATATACCAAACAAGTATTCTTGCCCACGGTTATCTATGCACTTATCCATATTCCCCAACATATACTCCCATATCTCGGGCAAGCATACAGCAACAGCATGCCCATGAGGCAACTTATAAAGCGAAGTGATCTTATAACTGAAAGCATGGGCGGCTGTGGTCTGAGTGATATTAATAGCCCTACCACCATAATTAGCCGCCAGCATAATCTGCTTTGCTGCCTCATCATCATTCTCAAAAATGTATTTGTGCCAGTTAGCCATAATGAGCTCTATGGTCTTGCGGCTATACTCATAACTCTCCTCCGTAGAATTCACACTCCACCAAGACTCAATACCTTGGCAAAGGGCATCCATCATGGTACATTTCTTCTGATAGAGCGGTAAGGTCTTCAACACAGAAGGTTCAAGAATAGCATAATCAGGAAGAACACCATCATTGGTAACAGTCTGCTTCGCTCCCTCGTAGTACATAACAGCATTATGAGTAGACTCAGAACCTGTACCGGCCGTAGTGGGTATGGCAATAAACGGAAGCTTTGCACCATCACAAGCCACATGCGTGCTTACCAGTGGAGGAATGATTGCAGCATTCCCCTCTTTAGCCAAAACAGCCAGTTTAATACACTTGGCCACATCAATGGCACTACCGCCTCCAACTGCAAGAATCGTATCACAGTTGGAGGTTTTCAGCAGTTCAATACCATTGCAGACCTGTTCATACACAGGGTTAGGCGTAAAGTCTGAAAACATCACCCT
>JAEEGL014389385.1_pt1 | contig 26228 bp, 20 predicted proteins | sample 9134231 | NCBI WGS metagenome assembly JAEEGL01 (sample SAMN16246548, study PRJNA631951) | gut metagenome | biome: gut microbiome; feature: rumen; material: fiber-attached | host: Bos | place: Iran: Karaj | collected 2018-10
GAAGTTCTTGCTATTAAAAAATGCGACTCTGGTTCTACCTGTCAGCGCGAAATGGCTCTCATAAAAGTTAAAGCCGAAGGTACAAACCGCGGAACAATCATTGAAACATGTGACATTTGCCGTGCTCACATTGTTGATGTGGGAATTGATTCTGTGGTAGTAGAAGCCACCGGAAGTGAAGACAAAATTGAAAGTTTGATTCGCCTGCTTGAGCCTTATGGCATTCTGGAATATGTGAAGACAGGCCTTACAGCAATGGATAGAGGCGCAGTTACGATGTAAGTTTTTTCCAGACAGTATTGGATAATTCAAATATCCCAGGCTTGGATGAAGTACATTCTCCAAGCCTGAATATTTTAACATCAAGTGGAAATATTTTATCATCAATGTGGATTGCCGCGTCCTCTTCGCTGTGCTCAGAGTCCTCGCAATGACGATTTATAAAATCCATATTGCTATTTATAATTCTAGTATTTGTTTTAATTTTAACAGGGCAAACAAAACATTTCTTTTGTTCATCATATTCTGGAGATATAATTGTTATACCTGTAATTTCCTTTTTTGCTTGCTCGACATTTTCAAATTCAGTTTTAATCCAAAGCGGCATACCTGCATAAGGAATAGAACCGTCATTTTTGTTAATCAATTCGCCGATTATTTTCTTCTGCGCTTGAATGAGTTTCAATTCAATATCCTGATGCGGTACTATAACAATCATAATTAATAGTATAATTATTTCATATTAAATGGTATAGTAATTTCTGTCGATAATCAGTTATGGTAAATTCGGGTGGAAAAATGAAAAAAAACAAATCAAAACTTTTTACAAAAAAAAGTCTGACAGTTTTATGTATAATATTTAGCATTGCGTTCGTCATTCTTACGGCTGTTATCTGTATTAAAAATAGTAAAACATCTTCTGTAAAACTTTCTTCAACAATTTCGGAATATTCAGAAACTTTAATTGCCAAAAATAAATTTGCTCATACTGGAATTATCAAAGAAAAGGGTGAGGCAAGGTTTGCGTTTAATTCGAATCAAAAAGAACAGTTTCTTAAAATATATCAGGATAATCAAAGTGCTGCTCTTGTAATCAGAATGAAGTTTACTCCTACCGCTGCACAAAAAGAACTGCTTACAACCGGAACGGAACTTCCGTTTAATTTTGGAATTCTTTACAACGATGATTTTGATAAAAACGGCAAACTCAAAGAACCGCTTAATTCAAAAATTTCGGTATATGCAGATCTTGGAAAAAAACTTTCGTATCAAGATGCGGCTCCTGTTGTAGTAGATTTTTCAATGGCAATTCCAAAGTCTGACCATTTTGAAAATTTTCTTCCTGAAGGGTTTTTTATAAGCTCTAGTGTTGCCTGTCAGATAGAAAGTGCATGTGCAGCTCCTTCGTTAATTGGTTTTGATAATTCTCAGAGTATAGGTTTTTACGGTTTTTCATCTAATGGTGGAGTTGTAAACTTTCAAAATACTTCAGTTGATTTTTCCGGTGCAGCTCTTGCTTTCCCTGTTCAAAACACGCTTAGCACAAATATGCCGGAGTTTTTAATTCTTTTGAATGATGATGAAGAATTGAAAGGAAAATCTGTAAGACTGAGTATTGGCGGGGAAAAGCTTTATGTGAAAAATTCAAAAAGTGTTTCTAAACTTGAGTTTCCGTCGGCTTCTCTTAAAAATCCTTTCAGTAATGCAGAGCTTTCGGAAAACGCTGAATGTGTAAAGGCATTTTTAATGCAAGGTGTTCCGTTCCAGAGCAGTACAAATGCAGAATATGCACAGACACAAGATTCCGTTTATAAAGCAGTTCGTACCGACCCTGGTTTGATTTTAAATTACAATACGAAGAACTGGCGCGTAAAAGATTATGAAGTTTTTGAATGGGACAGGTATCCGGGAATTCTTTTGTTTGATATTTTGAATTACGATATTCAAAATGATTTTTTCCGCAGGCTTGCATATTTTGTAGAAAAGCGCGGTTATAAAGGAAAGCTATGGAGTGATGAAGTTCTTGCAGACAAGCACGGCTACAATGCTCATGATTATTCTGCAGAATCTCTTGCAGCATTTTTTAATAAGGCAACGGAAGAAAACTTTAAGCTCAACAAGGCTGAACAAACACTCAAAAAAATCCTTATTGTAAACGGACTTTTAATTCCGGACGGAGACTATGTAAAGGCAGGTGAGGGAGGTATCGTTTCTATTTCTCAGGAGTCGGATAATGCTTTAAGAACAAAGCTGCTTGCACATGAAGCTTGGCATACTTTGTTTTTCCGAGATGAAGATTTTAGAAATTTTGTTGCAGCCGTTTATTATACCTTTGATGCCGATTCACGCCAGTTCCTGCTTGACTTCTTTGAATCTCAGTCGGGGCTTGGTTACGATATAGAAGATGAATATTTAATGCACAATGAGTTCATGGCTTATATTTTGCAGCAGGGGCTTAAATATGTTCCTGAATATTTTGTAGGCAGGACGAACCTTTATTCCGTGCGCGTATTTACTCCTGAGCTTTCGCAATATGTTAGAGATACGAATGCAAAGGGCTTTGAGGATGCGGCTGTGATATTGAATGATTATGTTCTTGATGTTTACGGTATAAGCGGCGGAAACGTTGCGCTCATCAATCGTTAATCAAAAACATTTTGGCGGCTTCCAGTGTTGTCGGAGGCCCGTGTCCAGGCATGAGAACGATTCCATCCTGCTGAGAGAAAATTGTATTTTCAATATTTGTTCTTAAAATAAATTCTGAATAACTTGAGTTTGTACTTCCCATTGAGCCTGCAAACAAAACATCGCCAGTAAAAAGAATGTTTCCTATTCCATAAACAATTGAATCGGCTGTATGACCTGGTATTGTCATGTAGCGGACATTCATTTTTGCAACTCTGATTTTTCCATCGCCCATTAAAACATTTGTATCATTTTTGGCAACTTCCCAGTCGGCTGCATAGATTTTTGGATTGTAGATTTTGCACAGAGTTTTAATTCCGTCTACATGACTTCCGTGGTTGTGTGTAACTAATACTGCGGTGAGCTTGAGGTTATCATTTTCTATTTGAGAAATAATTCCGTCTGTAATTTTTCCCGGATCAATGATGATTGCTTCTTTTGCTTTTTCGTTTACGACAACATAACAGTTAGAAAAGCCCTTGAGGTTTAAGTGAAAGTATACTTTCATAATGCACCTCCGTCGTCACTGTCGCCTTTTTGAAGGGCGCTGCCTTTTCTGTCAAACAGGGCTTCGCGTGTATTTGAAGTTTTGAAAGAAACGTTTGTTCTTTGAGAATCATAAAATAGCGTATGCTTGAGGTTACAGTTTTGCATTGAAGTATCTACAAGCGAAGCCATGATAAATCGGGAATTAAAAAGATCTGAATCATCGAAGGAAGACTGATATGCTTTTATTCCGTTAAAGTTATCTTGAATCATATCGCTTGAAGTGAACAGCGTATGAAAGAAGGTGCTGCCCGAAAATGAAGTAAACAGTGAATCTGATTTAATAAAAGAACAGTCGTTGAAAACTGCAAAATCAAAAATGCACATGTGTGTAAGAACGTTTTCTGCGTGAATGTTCGTAAAAGTGCAGTGATAAAAATTGCAGCCGTAGAATTCTTTATTTGAAAAATCAATATCCTGAAAAATCAAACCGCTTGCGCAAAGTCCGATTATCTTATTGTGAGTTGCAATATAATTGTAAATAGCCTGCTTGAGCTTTCCGGGATCTGGAATATGGTCAAGACAGTAACTTTTTTCTTCAGTAAGATTGCCGTTTTCATCAAAGGTAGAAAGCGCGTTGTTTCGGCAGTGTCTTACAAGACAAGGATTTTCTGTAAACATTTCTCTTTTATTTTATATCGAAAAGGTGTATCATTCAACTATGATTTGCTGGAAATGTAAAAAAGAAATTTCTATTGAAAAACCGGTTCGCAGCGATGAATGTCCGTTTTGTCATGCAGATTTACACGTTTGCAAGGTCTGTGAGTTTTATGAAAGCGGTGCTCATAACGATTGCCGTGAAAGCTCTGCAGAGATGGTGACGGAGAAGGAAAGAAGTAATTTTTGTGATTACTATAGGGTTTCTAAGAAGTGGATTGCCGCGTCGCCTTCGGCTCCTCGCAATGACGTTGCTTCTGCGGCACGCAACGCGTTTAACGCACTTTTTGGAGACTGATTTTTTATTATGACTGATTTTGTATTCATAGACAGTGGAGTAGGCGGAATTCCTTATATGACGGCTCTTTTACAAAAGAAGCCTGATGCTTCATGCGTCTATGTTGCCGACAATGCAAATTTTCCTTATGGCGAAAAAACTCATGAACAGGTCGTTTCGTGTGTTAGTAATCTTGTTCAAAGAATCTGTGATAAATTTTCTCCTCGTGTAATTATTCTTGCATGTAATACAATTTCGGTTAATGCGCTTGAAACTCTACGCAAGAATTTTGAGAATGTTAAATTTGTTGGTACCGTTCCTGCCATTAAACTTGCGGCTTCTGTTTCTAAAAATAAACGAATTGGGTTAATTGCTACGAGTTCTACCTGTGAAAATCCTTATAATATGGAATTAAAAAACAAGTTTGCTTCTGACTGTGAACTTGTTATGCGCGCTGATGCAGAATTGATTTCTTTTATAGAAGAAAAGAGTTTTACTGCAAGTGAAGAAGAACTTGAAGAAGCCGTGCGTCCTGCCATTGATTTTTTTGCAAAAGAAAACTGTGACGTTATTGTTTTGGGCTGCACTCACTTTTTGAATTTAAAGAATGTGTTTGAAAAGGTGGCCCTTCGACCCCTTCGACAGGCTCAGGGACCCCAGGGACCAATAGCTATTGTTGATTCTGTAGATGGAGTAGTGCGTCATGCTATTGATATTGGGGGCGTTGCGGGGGATGCCCCCGCACAGGGGGTAGGGCGCAACGAAGTGCGACCGCAGGGGGAGACGGCCCCCTCTTTATTTATTACCGGGGAAAATAATTCTTCTTATAATATTATTTGTGAACGTTATAAAATTCGCTTTGGTGGAAAAATTTAAACTTTTATTTGTAAAAATTTACACTTTTTCTGCCAGATTATAGGGAAAAAACCTTAACTTCCTAAAAATTTCAAATAAAATTCCTAAATTATTACATTCAAAAATCTCTCAACCCGTTTTATTATACAACCATAAAACAAAAAAACATCTATTAGGAGGAAAATTAGATGAAAAAAATTGTTGCTATTCTTGCTATGCTTTTGTGTGTAACATGTGCTTTCTCTGCTAAAAAAGCTAAGAAAGCTTCGACAATCAAGGTTGGTATCGTAAACAACCCTCCTTCAGAATCTGGATATCGTGCTGCTAACGTAAAAGATTTTGAAACAGTTTTCACAGCTGCTAAGGGTTACGAAGTAAAGACTTTCTACAGCCTTAAGAACGATGAACAGCTTGATGCTGCTGCTTCTATGATCAACGAAGGTGTTGACTACCTTCTTATTTCTGCTGCTGCTAGAGCTGGTTGGGCTTCTACTTTGAGAAAGGCAAAAGCTGCCGGAATTAAAGTATTCCTTTTTGACCGTATGATGGATATTTCAAGCGATCTTTATGAAGCTGCTGTAATTTCTGATATGGCTAAAGAAGGTGATACAGCTGTTGCTTGGCTTAAAGCACAGAAACTCAAGGAATACAAAGTAATCCACATTCAGGGTGCTATGGGATCTGACGCTCAGATTGGTCGTACAGGTGCTTTGGATAAAGAATTCGCTGCTGGAACAATGACAAAGGTTGCTCAGCAGACAGCTACATGGGACGAAGCTGAAGCAAAGAAGATTGTTGAAGCTGTTATCAACTCTGGAAAAGATTTCAACGTAATCTATGCAGAAAACGACGGTATGGCTAAGGGTGCAGTTGCTGCTCTTGACGAAGCTGGTATTACACACGGTGTAAACGGAAAAGTTATCGTAATGGGATTCGACTGCAACAAGTGGGCTCTCCGTGAACTCTTGGCTGGAAACTGGAACTATGATGGACAGTGTTCACCATTCCAGGCTTCTATCATCGAAAGCATGATTTCTACAGGAAAAGTTCCTGCTAAGACATACATCAACGAAGAAAAAGGTTTCGATGCTAAGACAATCACACAGGCTGACATTGATACATACGGTCTTGGTGACTAATTAAAACGCCTTTTGTAAGGTAATTCAAATACGGCGTAAGATATGTAGCATGCATGTTTTACGCCGTTTTTTTTAGTGTTGTGGTTCCTGAGCTTGTCGAAGGGACGCTGCTAATTTTAGGAACAAGTATGGAAGAAAATGTTATTTTAACAATGCGCGGTATTTGCAAGGAGTTCCCTGGTGTAAAAGCTCTTAGCAATGTCGATTTTACTCTCCGTGCCGGAGAAATACACGCGCTTATGGGTGAAAACGGCGCCGGAAAATCTACATTGGTAAAATGTTTGACCGGTGTTTACATCAAAGATCAGGGCGAAATTAGAATTAAAGGAATTGATAAACCTGTTTCTATAAGATCGCCTCAAGATGCTCAGAACCTGGGTATCTCTACAGTATATCAGGAAATCACTCTCTGTCCTAACTTAACAGTTGCAGAGAATATTTATATTGGACGTGGGAAATACAAATTTATAAACTGGAAGGAACAGAAAAAAAATGCTGATGAGCTTTTGACAAGACTCAACATTCCTGCTAAGGCTACACAGCAGCTTGGTACCTGTTCTCTTGCCGTTCAACAGATGGTTGCTATTGCGCGTGCTGTTGATATGGAATGTAAGGTTCTTATTCTTGATGAACCAACTTCTTCTCTTGATGAAAAAGAAGTTGAAGAACTTTTCCAGCTTATGCGCGACCTTAAAGCTCAGGGTGTAGGTATTATCTTTATTACACACTTCCTTGAACAGGTTTATGAGGTTTGCGACAGAATCACAGTTCTTAGAAACGGTGAATATATCGGCGAGTACGAAATTAAGGATATGCCAAAGGTAGACCTTATTTCTGCTATGCTTGGTAAAGACCTTGAAGATATTTCTAAACTTAAAGATGAAAAGAAAGCATTTAACGGCGAAGGTGCAGGTTCGAATGTTTACGAAGCACATGATCTTTCTAGTACAGAAGGTGTAAGACCATTTGACTTTAAGATTGAAAAGGGTGAAGTAAACGGCTTTACAGGACTTCTTGGTTCTGGTCGTAGTGAATCTGTTCGTGCAATCTTTGCTGCGGACCGCGTAACTGGTGGTGAAGTAAAAGTAAATGGTAAGGATGTAAAAATTAATAAACCGCTTGATGCTATGAAGAACCGCATTGGATATCTTGCAGAAGACAGAAAGGGAGACGGTATTATTCCAGATCTTTCTGTTCGCGAAAATATCATTCTTGCTCTTCAGGTTCTCAACGGATTCTGGAAGCCATTCTCTCGTGCAGAAGCAGAAAAGTTTGCAGATGAATATATTAAACTTCTTAAGATTAAAACTGCTTCTCAGGATACTCCAATTAAATCTCTTTCTGGTGGAAATCAGCAGAAGGCAATTCTTGCACGCTGGCTTTTGACAAACCCTCAGTATCTTATTCTTGATGAACCTACACGCGGTATTGACGTTGGTACAAAAGTAGAAATTCAGAAACAGGTACTTAAACTTGCAGAGCAGGGTGTTAGCGTAACCTTCATTTCTTCAGAAATCCAGGAAATGCTTACAGTTTGTTCACGCCTTATAGTAATGCGTGACCGCAAGATTGTTGGTGAGCTCAACGGAAACGAGCTTAGCCAGGATAATATCATGAAGACTATTGCGGGAGGTGCAGAAAAAAATGCCTAGTAAAAAAATAAACATTTCAGAGCTGTGGAAAAAGTTTACACAGTCACAGCTTGTAATTCCGGTAACAGCACTTGTTGTTCTGGTAATCTTTAACCTTATCCGTGATCCGAGCTTCTTTTCGATTGTTATTAAAACAAACAATCTTGGAAACCGTGTTCTTGCAGGAAACCTTATTAGTATCTTAAACGGTGCTTCTGAGCTTGTTATTCTTGCAATAGGAATGACATTTGTTACTTCTGCAACACGAGGACAGGATATTTCGGTTGGTGCTTCTGCAGCCATTGCTGGTAGTATCTTTGTAAAGATTCTGCGTGCCAACACAATTACAGTTCCTGTAATTCTTCTTGCACTTGTATGTGCTTGTATTGTAGCAAGTTTGTTCTGTCTGTTTAATGGTATACTTATTGCTAAGTTCAATATTCAGCCGATGATTGCTTCGCTCATTCTGTTTACTGCAGGACGACCAATTGCATACTGGATCAACGGTGGTGCAACTCCTAACGTAGAAAGCAACCTTCTTGGTGCTCTTGGTGGATTCATTCCTGGTATTGCAATTCCAAGCCCAATTCTGATTGTTGTTGTGTTCATTGTAATCGTAAAACTTTTGCTTAAGTTTACAAACCTGAGCCTTTACATTCAGTCTGTTGGTATTAATGAAAACGCAGCAAGACTTAACGGTATTAATCCTGTTTTGATGAAGCTTGTTGTATTCATTATTCTTGGAGTTTGTGTAACACTTGCAGGTTCTATCAACGTTTGTCGTATTGGTCTTATCAACCACGAAACAATCTTGATTGATATTGAAATGGATGCAATTCTTGCAGTTGCTATTGGTGGTAACTCACTTGGCGGCGGTAAGTTCAAGCTTTCCGGTTCAATTCTTGGTGCATACATCATCCAGGCTTTGACAATTACACTTTATGCTATGCAGGTTTCTTCTACAGCAGTAAAGGCCTACAAAGCAATCGTAATTATAGCAATTGTAGTTCTTGGTTCTCCAGTTATCAAAGAGCAGTTTGGTAAGCTTAAGAATAAGATTACAGCAAAACGTACAGCTGCATTAGTGGAGGCAAAGTAAATGGCATTTAAGGATAAAATGAAAAATCTTTTTGCAAAAAAAGAAGGTAAACAGCCAATATCAAATACAAATCTTCTTCTGATCATCACAATCTGTACTTTTGTTGTTATGTACCTGTTTGGAATGATTGTTTTTGGCGGCGGATTTTTGAATCCACAGCAGTTCTTTGATATCTTTAATAACAACGGATATCTGGTAATTGTAGCCTTTGGTCTTACAATTGTAATGATTACAGGCGGAATTGATATTTCGGTTGGTGGTACAATCGCTCTTATTACAATGACTTCTGTTGTTGTAATGGAAGATCATGGTGGCGGAATCTTCACTTCTTTGCTCATCGCTCTTGGAATTGGACTTTTGATGGGTCTCATTCAGGGATACTGTGTTGCATATCTTAAGATTCAGCCGTTTATCGTTACTCTTGCAGGTATGTTCTTTACACGCGGTATGACTACAATTGTCAGCAAGGTTCCAAGAACTGCTACAAACGAAGCTTTTAATGCACTCAAGGATTTGTACATTAAGATTCCTGGTGTTGGACGCTACGCAAGAAACGGTAACTTTATTAATTCGTATATCGAAGTTGGTGTTCTTATAGTAATTGTCGTATTTATCCTCTTGTGGGCAATGCTAAAATGGACACGCTTTGGACGCAATCTGTATGCCGTAGGTGGAAACAGTGAGAGTGCTCTTATGCTTGGTATTAACGTTCAGAGAACAAAGTTCTTTGCATACCTTCTTACTGGTGTACTTGCAGGAATTGGTGGTTTTGTATACCTCCTTCATACAGGTGCAGGTAATGCTTCTAATGCCTCTCAGGCAGAAATGCAGGCTATTGCTTCATCAATCATTGGTGGAACGCTGCTTTCGGGTGGTGTAGGAAGTGTTGTTGGTACATTGTTTGGTGTAATGTCTCTTAAAACAATCAACAGTATTGTAGTTGCTTCAGGCTTGAGGGAACCATACTGGCAGAGCATTACAATTGGTTTGATGCTTTGTTTCTTTATTCTGTTGCAGAGTATCATTCTGTCTTACCGTAAGCGTAAGCTTGGAAACATGGCGGGTTAGACTTCCCGATTCATTAAGTTTCTTACGGTTTTTTAATTAACAGAAGAACCTCCTTTAAATTCACGGGGCGAAAGTCCCGTGTTTTTTTTGAATATATAACTGAAGTAGTGCGGATCAGAAAAGCCGCATTCATAGGCAATATCGTAGCCTTTCATTTCTGTTTCTTTCATGAGTTTTTTAGCTTTTTCAATCCGCACGTTTGTAAGATATTCAATAAACGTTGTTTTACATTCATGAGAAAAAATTGCGCTGAAGTGATTTGGACTCATGGCAACTGCTTCTGCAACTGTAGTGAGTGTTGTGTTCTGGTCGGCATAATTTTCTTCGATGTATTTTTTTGCTTTTAAGATGACGTCGCCGTAACGGCTTGTGCTTTTTGAGTTACGGAATTCAAGTGCAAAGTTCAGAACGTCTTCCATTGTCTTTTTGAAAACCTGTTCGTCTGAAACTGCGTTGTCTACATAATTTCGCTGTACGATTTCGGGTTTTATTTCTTTGATGTTGCCGCCAAGATTTTCTATAAGCTTTGAAACTGCAAAAATCATGTCTACAAGAATGTAAGAAGCAAATACATTAAACTGGCCCGGATTACTGTGAATGAGTGTCATTGACTCTTCTATAATTGCAGAAATGTCGTTTTTGCTTGCATACTTTAGTCTGTCTACAAGCGGATCATTTTCTTTAAGTTCAAGAAGTGAATTGTCGTTGTTCAATTGAATGTCATCACTGGAAATGATTTTATTCTGATTTTCCTGACCGCTGAGTTCAACAATCTTTTTTGCATCTTCGTAAGATTCCGGAATTAAAGAAAGATGATCTACTGTTTTTCCAATTCCAGTGGTTACGGTACAGTCTGAATTATTTGTTGCAATGTGTTCGATAGTTTCGGCAATATGGAAAACATTGTCTTCAAGCTCGGCTTGTGTCGTGCCTTTGCAGATACAAACGAGTCTGTTTGAATGATGGAAAAAAGAATAAGTGTGCTCCCATGTGCCGGAGTAGGAATTCAGGCGTGAACATGCCTCCTGTTGTTTTTGTGTATTCCCGGTACTGCTTTCGATTTTACTTATAAAAATCTTGTAGTAGCGCGAAAGCAAATCAATTCCAAGCTCTTCACAACGCGCCATGACGTTTGACATGTCTGCAGCGCCGTGAACAAGATTGTTAAGGAATTCCTTTTGAACAAGCTTTTCTTGAGTTCTAAGCTCTTCCTTCATTTTAGAAATGTCAGAAAGCTGTGTTCGTTCCTTGTCTATTTGAGCAGCAACTTTCTTTAAGCTGGATACAACTTCTTCGGAAGTGAACGGTTTGAGTAAATAATCTTCAATGCCTATGGAAATTGCTTTTTTTGCATAATCAAATTCATCGTGGCCCGAAAGAATTATAATTTTAATCCAGGGCTGAGTTTTTTTAATTGTAGCGGCAAGCTCAAGGCCGTCCATAAACGGCATTTTAATATCAGTAATCAGAATATCAGGCTTAAGCTCGTGAATCATTGAAAGGGCCATTTCGCCGTCTGGCGCTTCACCTGCAAAAGAAAAGCCTGCTTCTTCCCAGTTTATCTTACTGCGGATTCCTTCGAGAACAATTGGTTCATCATCAACTAAAAAGACACTATACATTTTGTTCCTCCGGATTACATGGAATTACAAAAGAAATTTTGCTTCCCTTATTGTGTGAAGATTCTATAATAAGGCCTTCCGTCTGCTTACCGTAATAAAGCTTGAGCTTTTTGTTTACATTAAAAAGGCCGTATACTGAGGTAAGCTTTTCGGCATCATTTGTGCCTTCAAGTTCTTTTTTTACCTCAGCCAGTCGTTCTTCTGAAAATCCGGCGCCATCATCTGTGACAGTAAAGATTATAAAGCTTTTTTTGTCATCTGTAAAATCTGCCGTTACCTTTAAGTGACCGCGTCCGCGTTTGTTTTTAATTCCGTGATAAATTGCATTTTCTACAAGCGGCTGCAGCACTAATTTAATGATTCTATAATCAAGGATTTCTTCGTTTACTTCAATTTCGTAATTAAGGATGTCGGCATAGCGGATTTTTTGAATTGTAAGGTAATTCTTTATGTGGTCTAGCTCCTGACCAATTGTAATCCATTCGTGTCCGCGGCTAAGTGAAATGCGTAAGAATTCAGAGAAGGCTTTTGTGATCTTTACGACTTCATCTGTTTTTTCTTCTTCGGCAAGCCAGATGATTGTATCAAACGTATTATATAAAAAGTGCGGTGTAATCTGAGCCTGCAGGGCTTTCATTTCGGCCTTCTGAATATTCTTCTGTTCTTCAATATTTTTTTGAATAAGAAGATTAATTTGTTCGGCCATAAGGTTCATATTGTTGGCAAGCGGAATAAGTTCATCAACTTCCGGAACTTTAGTTCGGGCATCAAGATTTCCTTCTGCAATTTGAGTAGAAAGCTCCTTCATGTCGGAAAGCGGTTTGCTTATAGATTTAGAAACAGTAATATAGCCGTTAAGAGAAACTGCAAGTGAAAAAATGATTATCGTTATCTGAAGAATTGTAAGAAAAACGGAAGAGCGTTTAATGGAATGATTTGTTTCGCTTGCAGATTCTATTTCTGAAAGAATATAATCCTGCATGATATCGGAAAAGAGGGAAGTAATTGTTCTTATTTCGTCAAGCGATGTTTCGTTTGCCGTAACGGTACTTCCTGTTCTCATCTGGCGTTCAAGCATTACGATGTTGTTGTCAAGGGTAGTGCAGGCACGGAATGCAACTTCAAGCTTCTGTTTATTTGCAGGGTTTTTCGTAAGATCCTGCATGTCAGAAATACCGAAGAAAATTTCATCAATCATTTCGTACGGTGGATTTTCATCAAAGCTTTTTTTTCCGCAGACAATTTCCCAAAGCCAGTTTGGAACGTCTGTCTTTGCAATCTGATTAATCCTGTTTGCGGTACTGACGTTTGTAATGATGTCGTCATACTGTTTTGTGTGCATCTGCAGCATGATGACGGAATAAATTGTAGGAATAATCATTATTCCAATAAGGAAGATATATGAAATCTGAAGAGTCTTTTTAAGACTTCTGATTTTTATTTTTTCAGGTTCTTTCATTTTGGGGCTTAATACCCCCTCGGAGTATATTGCGAAAAGTCGTCAGTTTCTGTAAAAATCTGGTCAGACATATAAGTTTCGCGCGGAATGCTTTCTCCAGCGGCAATTTTCTTTACAAGATCCATGAGAACAGGTCCGGAATTAGGATTGCATTCAACGACACAATTTAATTCTCCATTTACAAGGGCGTCAATCGATTTTTGTTCTGCATCGATTGAGATAATTATCATGTTGCTTGGATTTATATTGTGATAATGAAGTGCATCTAAAAGGCCGAGCGTCATCGAATCGTTGTGTGAATAAATTACATCAATTGGTTTACCGTTAAGCTTAGTTCCATTATTAGCATTTATTATGCGTTCCATCATTTCTTTACCGCGTGAACGCAGAAAATCACCGTCTTCGGAATGAATTATTTCAAATTTCTCGTATTGGTTTATTACGCTTCTAAAACCTTCTGCACGCAAGGTTGCAATTGACGAATTTTCTGTACCAGAAAACTCTACTATATTGATTTTTGAATTTCGGTTACGGCATTTGTTTACAAGGAAAGTTGCCGCCGCAAAGCCTTCGTCAAAGCCGTTTTCTCCAAGGAAACCTGAATAAAGAGATTCGTCGCAGTTTATCTGGCGGTCAACTACAATTACAGGAATTTTAGCAGCTTTTGCTTCCTGAAGAACATTGTCCCAGCCGTCTGAAACGATAGGTACAAATGCAATTACATCAACCTGATATACTATAAAAGAACGGATTGCTTTAAGCTGATTTTCCTGTTTTTGCTGGGCATCATCAAAAATAATCTGAATGTCATTCTGCTCTGCGGCTTCAAAAATTGACTGAGTGTTTCGTGTTCGCCATGCACTTTCTGAACCGATTTGAGAGAATCCAAGAATTAATTTTCCGTCTTGAGATGCCGCTTTTTTTGTATTTTTAGGAATTGCAAAGTAAATCAGAGGAATAAGGGCAATTATACAAGCCGAAATGAGAACTATGAGAATTATTTTTTTTACTTTTGTTTTCATATATATATGTATAATTTTATGGCGAGTAAGGGTGTTTTGTCAAATATAATTGCGACTATCTGGAAAAAGTATTATAATATTGAGTTATGGAACCGATTAAAAAGCTTATTCGGGGATGGGGTTTTTCAACATTTCTACTAGTATTTCTTCTTTTTTCTGTTTCTTGTAAATATGAACTTGTAAAAGAGACCACATTAAATTATAACGATAAAAAAAATGCATCAGATTACAAGGATTTTATATTGCCGCCTTCAGAAATTTCTGCAAGCAACGGTTTAAGCAAAATTGTAAATCTTGAATGGGGCAAGGTTCCGGGTGCCGTTCAGTATCAGATTTATTCTGCTGCAACTCCTTACGATACGTTTACAAAGATTTCTGAAACAAAAAGTAATGAAACTCAAATTTCAATAGACGAAGAAGCGGGCGTTACAAAGTATTATTGTATATGTTCAGTAAATTATTATGGAACAGTTTCTTCAAAAAGCGTTGTCGTTTCCGGTTCTACGCTGTCTGTTCCAATTATTACGGAAATATCTGCTTCTCAGGAAGGAAATTCACTTACCGTAAACTGGTGGATGGACAACTGCAGCACAGAAACATATGAAGATAAAGTACAATATAATATCGGTGTATACGCAAATGCATCTTCCAATATGAGTTTGCAAAATCTTACTGCAACAGGCGACAAACGCTCTCTTGTAATTAATGGCCTTAATTCAACTACAGAATATTACATTTTAGTAGAAGTTGAAAACACCGAAACTCACGACAAAGAAGTTAGCAACAGAACAAATGCTCAGACTGCTCATAAAGTAATTCCTGCAGCCCCTGTGATAGATTCCGTTTCTCAGGGAGACTCAGTTGATGGAATTACGCTTTCATGGAAGCTTCCAGAAAAGGTTTGGTACAGAACGAATGACGGAACAAGCGGTTTTGCCTTATATCCTTTGTATTTTAAGATTTACCGCAAAAGGGTAGACGAGGCTCAGAATGATTTTGTAAAAATTGGCGAACTCAGCTTTACGGAAGACACATACAGTCAGGGTGGAGCAGCAACCTTTACCGATGATACTGTTACTGCAGAACGCGGCAAACAGTATGAATATTTCGTTCAGTCATTTACAGATATTCCAAATAACACAAGCGGAAAAGAAATAACTTCCGATTCCAGTAAATCTCAGGTTGTAACAGGCTGGAAGCAGAGTGTTCCTGAGTTCTATATAAAGACTGATTATATACAATCGGAAAATTCAGAAACTCCTGTTTTTACAAAAATTACATTTGATTCTCATCTTAGCTTTGAAACATTTGGAGTTCCTTATACATATATTTTAGTAAGAAAGCATACTGCTCTCGACTCTGAAGAGTTTACGGGTGACGCTGTTGTTGAAAGTTTTTCATCACTTGCAGAGGTTAATGATTACCTTGATGAGTTTACGGATCCTCAGGGGCAGACAGGCTATTACTATTACACAATGTATATCTGCCCGAAAGATACTCAGAGCACAGATTATGAAACTGCAAAATATCAGCTTGTGGAAGCACTTGGAAAATATATTGTAACTCATGATGTTTCTGCATTGCCTCAAATAAATACATTTACCGTAGCAGACGGATATAAAGATAAATATGTTCTGAACTGGGATTATAACCAGGATTACACCTATATAATTCATTACAGAGACATGAACGGTGAAACTCTTGGTGAAGAGCAGACGTATGAGCTTACCGCATCAGATATTTCCGAAAGTCTTTCTGATACACAAGATTCAATTACTTATAATCACGAAGCAGATTCAGGAACAAGAAGAGATTATTCGCTTGAAGCATTTAAAACGGGGCTTTCAACTTATGTTAGACCGGATGATTCAGAAACAAAGCAGCTTTATCTTTCTCTTGGAACGCCTGAGCCTCATATAGATTCTTACGATTACGATAAAATTACCGTAAAGTGGGCTTCCGTTCAGATGGCAAGCGGTGAATATGTTATTAACGCCTATTACGAAGATGATAATCAGAAAACAGAAATCATAACTACGGAAAATCATTCGATTACGCAAAATACAGACGAATATACTTGTGTTGTATCTGCGCCGGCTGGTTATAATGATGCAGCCCAATCTGGTAAAAACATTAAGCTTATGGTAACTGCCATTAGCAGTATTCACGATGATAATACGACAAGTGCCTGCATTGATGTATGTACGCTTGGACCAGCCCTCACGGGAACCGCTGCAGCTCAACTAGTTCAGTCTGCTTCAATTGATGTAGACTGGCAGCCTGTAAAGGGAGCGTCCGGATATTTTATAAAGCGTACTTGTTCAACAGGAACAGATACATATTATTATGACGGACAGAATATCTTGCTTCAGGGAGAAGCAGTAAGTTCAAACCGTGCAACGATAAAGTTCAACGGAACTTCATATATATTTACAGATAAATACTGCGAACCAGATATTCCGGGAGACACTACAAATACATATCAGATAAATCAAAGTCATTTGAGCTGGGGAATCCCGTTTGATTATTTTATTATTCCTGTAAAAGATTCAAAAGGACCAGTTTTTGAATATACAAATGCGCAGGCTGTAACAAAAAGCGGAGCCACAATTGGTTACGGTTTGAATGTAATGGCACAAAAGGCAGACAGCTCCGTAGAACAGATAATTGAATGGACTTTGCCGCTGTTTGCAAGCTCTTATACGCCAACAATTTATACAAGAAAAGCAGGAACTACAGAAAACCGCTGGGTAAAAATAAAGCAAAAAAGAATGCATGGAACAAATGCGGCTGCAATAGATCCTGAAGATCCTGCTGCGGCTTATGAATATCTTGTTTCTTATTTCTACAACGATAATGAAATTGTAAATAAGGTTTCGCCGTCATTCCTTGAAGATACAACAACAGGACTTTCTTCAAAGGAACAGCGTGCGGGCTACACATATCAAGACAATAATTCACGCGAAAATGCAAATAAAGGATACCTGCTTTATACGGAACTCAGGGCAAATTATGGTGGAACAGATTGTTCAGAAGATGTTTCGTGGGATAAATGGGATTACGAAAAGCGTGTAATCGGACCTGATTCCGCAGAACTTTTCATAAAGAATTACAACATATCTACTGAATGGCAGAAGGTTGCTGAATTAAGCGGCGAGTTGTTCTATGCATCACAGGAAAATCTGACTAATACTACAATAACTAAAATTGATAATATGTCGTTGAAACTGAAACCTACATCATTTATGACGGGAACGACTTCGAGCACGATAACGCAGGGACCACTTATGGTTCTTCGTGATGCAAAGCATTATTATTCATTAGTTCTCACAAAGGGCGATAAGTCAGGTGAAATTGGCAGAAATGATACAGTTTATGCTTACCGTGACTTAAAGGAAGAAGAGTTTGCAAAAGCTGTCATGCTTGTATTTGCTGATGGCATGAGACAACTTGGAAGACTTGAGTTTGACAGTAAGATTGAAAGAAATGATGCAAACCATGGCGGCAAGGTTACTGCAGATCATGATGGTCAGACAAGTAAATCATATTCATATGAGTTTACAAACTATGGTCCGCTGTTTGAAACACCTTCGGGCCGCAAGAGTTATATTTTTATAATAAGCACTGCTGAAGCTCAAACTATTAAACGACATTTAGGTACGCAAGGCGGATGGCCTGCATCATTTAATACAGTTCAAATAAATGTAGAAAAGGCAGATCCTTTAATGCCAGATTCATATTCAGGAAGAAGCATTAGCTTTACAATGTCAGGGCATGACGATGCATCAATAACTGTAGATGGAAAAACAATTACTTTGAATAGTGATGCTTTAAGGCGAATTTTCGTTCCATGCAAGATTTCTCCTTCTCAAAATATATTTTCAGAATCTACCGATGGTGATTTCTTCAAAAATAAAGATTACGGCTGGTGGGTAGAATGAAAATGAATAAAGCAAAGATTTCAGTAAAAATACTCGCCGCGCTCTTTTTGGCTGCCACTTTTGTAAACGTTTCATGCTATTCCTGGTATGATTCAAAAATAGACATGGATACAAAAACTCCAAAAATCAATCTTGGAGAATTGTTTTATAAAGAAAAAGAAATTACTTCACTTTCAACTCCAAACCAGCTTATTGTTTCTAAAGGCGTTTACAGCGGAACAATCAAGCTGCACTGGGATGAAGTTCCGTATGCAACCTCGTACAGAATTGAACGCGCAATTGTTGAACCAGATCTTGACGGAACAACTTATGCTGTTCCTGAAGAAGGTGATTTTGAAGTTCTGAATAAATATGTATATTCAAATAATTTTTCAGATGTAATTCTTTCTTCTCCGTCTGATGCAAACAAGGAATATCAGAACAGATACTATTACAGAATATCAGCAGAAAATATAAAAATGGGACTTGAATCAAGCGAGTTCACGCAAATCACTGCAGAAAATTCGGGATGGCTTTTGACGCCTCCTTCTGCTATAGATGCCGCTAAAGGTGAAAATCCTGATTACATTGAAATAAACTGGAAGGCAGTTCCTAAGGCATATAAATATCTTATATACAGAAGCGAAAAATCAAACGGACTTGGAATGGAGCTGCTCGATACTGTAACCGGTGATAAAACCTCTTATAAAAATGAACTTACATCACCAGAAAAGGGTATGGAGTTTTATTATAAGGTTTGCGCCGTTTTGGAAAATGGTTCGCAGTCTGCATTTACGGGGCTTGCAATGGGATATTCTGCAAAAGAAGGTGCTCCTGTAGCTCCTTCGGAATTGACTGTAGAAAATGCAAAGGCAATGTCTGTTGACGAGCTTGAAATTTCATGGGGAACGATAAATCCTTCCGTGCCTGCAAATACGATTACTTATAATCTTTTCCGTACAAGCTCAGAAGATTCAATTTATACTCTTGTTGCAAACAATATTTCTTCAACAAGTTATAATGATATTTCAATTCAAAAGCCGGGACTAAAATATTATTACTATGTTCAGGCAGTAGAAACAAAAGCAGATACAAATGAAAAAATAAAATCTCCGTTCAGTAAAACTGGTCCGGAATCAGAAAATCCCGTAACGGGCTGGCTGCTTAGTGCTCCTGGAAATTGCGAAATTACAGATTCTAAAGAGGCTTCAAAGGTTTACATAAGATGGACTCCTTCCATTGGTTATGAGGAAGTTGATTATATTTACAATATTTATGCCTGCCAGACATACGACGGAGATTTTGAATTAATTGAAAACAACATAGGAAGCGACGAACTTGAACTTGGCGAAGACGGTTACTACACAAAGCTCGTGCCAAAACATCAGTTCTATAAAATCACCGCAATAAATGCGCTTAATAAAACTTTGGAAAGTGCTAAAAGTGAAGCGGTTGCTCCGTGTCCTAATGCACCTGAAAATGTAACTGCAACAAAAACAAGTGCTTTAGACGGACTTCAAAATTATGAACCGAATACAAACGGAGTTTATCCTGTAATGATTAGCTGGAGTGCACCTGCAAATGAAACTCCGTTCGGTTATTATGTATACCGTTCAACAAAGCCTGATTCTGCTTTCCGAAAAATTACTGATGCACCTGTTACAGACGGAGTTTATACATTTATAGACAATAACGAAACTGCACGACCTGGAACAATTTATTACTACAAGGTTGTATCGCTTAATATTCTTAAACAGGGCAAAAATACAAATGAACAGACCGAAGCTTCAAGAGGCTACGGTGCACTTACTCGAGATCAATGGTTCCGTGAATATAATAAAACTGTAAAGCGTTCACAGGCAAAGCTCACGCTCATGCACAAAGACGGAACAAATGCTCTTGGTTCAGAATCTATAAAAGGCGACTTAAAGGGTGGCCTTTCTTATAATGCAAAAATGGATGGTCTTGGTGCCAGAATTATCATGCGCTATGAAAACTATGCAGATTATTATGTAGCAAATGAAGAAGCTCTTGGCTTTTACTTCCTGCTCGACGGAGAATCAAATACTTCTGCAAACATGAGTGCAAACGGCAAGATGGACGGAACGGTAACTGCTAGTAATTCGGGAATGTATCCTGGTTATGCAAAATATGACAAGCTCGAAATCAAGGGTGGTGGCGCAGGCGGCGGCTATTACATAGTCAGTACGATGGATAAATCCGGCAAACAGGTTTTGGGCGAAGGCAATGTTGATTGGACTGTAGGAGAAGAATAGATGAAACATACAAACAAAAAATTTTATTTTACACTTCTGGCCGGCGTGTTATTCGCGCTCTTGTTTGCTTCATGCTATACGCCAAATCCGCTTTACGGAACCTGGACAGACAATGACGGAAACAAAATTCAGTTTATTGATGACGGAACCTTTTCTGCAATAATAAAAGATTCAGATAATAATCTTGTTCCATATTCCGGCGACTGGACTGTTGTAGACAATGTTTTGATTTTTAATATAAAGGGTGATTCTGCCTATACTCGTAATACGGAATGGGATTTGCGTGGTGCCATGCTTTATCTTACCTGGACCGCAAATAACAATACAAAAATGCTCGTGCTTTATCACACATCAAGGTAGAAAAGGGCAGGCTGGGTAAACGAAATGAAAAAACTTTTTTTAGTGCTTGCATTATTCTTCTTTAGTTTTGGTGCTTCTGCATTTGAGTTTAATTGTGATTTTATTTTTGACGAAGGAATAAGCTATTGTCAGGTAACAAGAATTGAAAAATTAGAAGACCGCTCAAACTTCGTTCGTGAAAATATGATGATAGGCGCTTACTTTTCTACACAAACTGTAGGATTTCCTTTCTGCGATTTACAGCTTGATGTAAGTGCGTACTATCCGTTTTATCAGGCTTTTAATGGAATGAAACAGGCTCCGCGAAATGTTTTGAATTATGCTTTAGACAGTTACCTTGCATTTAAGGTTGATTACACTGAATTGGAATATGTGATTTTTACAGGAAGTCTGGGTATGCATTACATGTACCAGCTCACAGATGAGTGGCACATGAATTATCTTGGACTTGGACTTTCAACAGGTTTTGAACTTCCAATTTCAAAAAGCTGGACAATCGTAAACAGAAATCATTTTTCTTACGATAACGCCAATCTTGGTCCCAACAAGTTTATGCAGCACTTCAGAGCAGCCTATCAGTACCACATAAACCTGGGTGTGCGCTATTCACGCCGGGTTTTTAATGAATATTGTTATATTAAAGGCGATCTTTAATAGCTGCAATATACTCCCAAGAATTCAATACCTTCTTTGCTGCCGGCTCTGCAATGCGTGCAATGTCACCAGTCATATAGCCTTCTTCAATTGTCTGAAGAGTAGCTTTTTCAAGGCGTTTTGCAAAATCAACAAGTTCTGGAGTTCCGTCTAACTCACCGCGTTTTGCAAGTGCACCTGTCCAGGCAAAAATTGTTGCAACTGGGTTTGTAGAAGTTTTTTCACCCTTAAGGTAGCGGTAGTAGTGCTTTTGAACTGTACCGTGGCTTGCTTCGTATTCAAAGTTTCCGTCCGGGCTTACAAGAACGCTTGTCATCATTGCGAGTGAACCGCAAGCAGATGCAATCATATCGCTCATAACATCACCGTCGTAGTTTTTAGTAGCCCACATAAAGCCACCTTCAGAACGCATAACGCGTGCAACTGCATCGTCAATCAATGTGTAGAAATATTCAATTCCGGCAGCTTCAAACTTTTCCTTGTATTCTTCATCATAAACACGCTGGAAAATTGCCTTGAAGTTTCCGTCATAGATTTTAGAAATTGTATCTTTTGCGCCAAACCAAACGCTTACCTTTTTATCCAAAGCGTAAGTAAAGCAGCAGCGGGCAAAGCATTCGATTGAGTTGTCAAGATTGTGGATTCCCTGAATGATTCCAGGACCTTTCATGTCCATAATTGTTTTGCGGATTTCTTTTCCGTCTACGCCTGTAAATACAAGTTCGGCTTTTCCTGCAGTTGGACATTTAATTTCGCAGTTTTTATAAACATCACCGTAAGCATGACGGCCAAGAACAATAGGCTTTTTCCAGCAGCTTACAGTTCCGTGAATGTTGCTTACAAAAATCGGCTCACGGAAAACTGTTCCGTCAAGCTCTGCACGAATAATTCCGTTTGGACTTGGAGTAAGCTGCTTGAGCTTGTATTCTTCAACGCGTGCCTGGTTGCTTGTGATTGTTGCACACTTTACACCAACCTTAAGGCGTTTAATTGCTGCAGCAGCCTCATATGTAATCTTGTCATCAGAATCATCGCGGCTCTTAAGACCAAGGTCGTAATATTCTGTCTTCAAATCAATATAAGGCAAAAGGAGTTCATCCTTAATTACCTTCCACAATACTCTTGTCATCTCATCGCCATCGAGTTCGGCGATTGCATTTTTCATCTGAATCTTTGCCATAATGAGTGTATTATATAGAAAATGTGTAGAGAATACAATCTAAATAGAAGAAATCTAGAATGTATAAGTCCAACTCAAAGCAATTCTATTAAAGAACCATTCATAACCTGAATAGGTGAGAGCAGGTTCTTCAATTTTTTCCTTGTGATCTGTAGTAAAGCTTCTTCTGCTTGAAAAGCCTGCAAGAACGCTCAAGACATTATGCTCATCAAAGGTGAACTGTGCCAAAGGACTGATGCTAACCTGATTAAATGTACTGTTGTATTCAGGGTTCTTATACGCATCTGTGTTAAAGAAGCTTTCAAATTCTGTTAATACACCAGCACGGCTCATAACAAGAGGCATCTGGTAAGCAAGAATAAGGCTCTGATAATTCTTAAGTCCGTTTACTTTGTTACCGGAACACTGCCATTCCCAAACCTGCTGATTTTTAATACCTGTGAGCTGTTCATAATAAACCTGATAAGTATACATAATCTGGAAATGAGTCCAGTCACCTGCAACAATTGCACCGGTATCAAACTGGAATGTTCCCTGTGCGTAGTATTTTGCATACCAGGTTTTGAATGAATCTAAGTTTGTGTATGATTTTCCGTCATCTGCAAGAACGGCCATTCCCTTAAGATTTCCATAATTCCAGCCTGTACCAATCTGGCCGCCTGCTGCAAATACAATGAATGGAAGAGGTGTCCATCCAATTTCAAAAGCAGGTTTTACAGAAACTGGAGAAGCTTCAAGCTTTGCTGTAAGGTCAAGAGTTGCGCTTTTTACAAGCCAGTGTTCACCAAGAGGTGTAGGAATTGTATATTTAGCAGCACCTGTTACGCGGCCTTCAAGTCCACTGTAAGCACCTGTGATTGGTGAAAAATGAGTTTTACCGGAAATAAAATCAGACATAGGATAGTAGGCTAAATCTGTTGTTATAGAAAAATTCCATGGAGATGATTCCTGTGAAAAACCAACGGTAACGAATAATAACGCTGTGAGCACTGTTGCAACAATTTTTTTCATTTTTATAAATAACCTCTTTTTATAATATTTTTGTTAAAATTATATAATAAAATGTTCAATTTTGCTATTATAAAATATAGAGGAAACCTTTATGAAAAAATTTGTGATTCTAACATTGATATTTGACATTCTTGCAGCCCTTACCATTCCGGCTGATTTTTTCTATTTTAACGTACCGCCTTTTGTTGCAATTGGTTTTGCAGTTTGTGCATTAGTATTTAATTTTTTGCTTTTGTTCATGGTTAAGACTAACTCCAGAAAATGGCCAAAAGTTTTGACAACAATCATCACTGTAATTTTTGCAGGTTCTGCAATTTTTATGGCTGCATTATTTCCTTACTGGAATAGTGTAGTTTTTAAAACACATGTAAATAATATTTCCTTAGAACATGATTATGAACTCACGAAAAAACAGGCGCTCGAAGATCTTGACTACGCCTATCATTATGTGAACAAGCTTCATCCTGCAATGCTCAACAAAAAAGGGGAGGAATACAAAGCAGTAAAGGATGCTTACGCAGCACAGGCAGCTGTAATAAAAGCAAACGAAAAAATCACTGTAAATGAATTAAACAGATGTATAGAAAGAATGTTTTCCGTTCTTCATGATGCCCATACTTATGCAAGAGCAAATTACGCCGAACCACTTTATTATAAAGAAATAAAAAAAATAAATGATTCTGATTATTATTTTCATGGAATAAACGGAACTACTTACCGCGAGCTTTTAAAACAAAAATCAGATCTGTTCAGTTTTGAAAAAGAAGAATGGGCGCTCAACACGATTGCTCAATATACAATGCGAACGGATCTGCTGGAATATTTAGGCATAGATATTTCAAACGGAATTACTTACATTCTTGAAGCTTCTGACGGAACAATCAAAAATCAAACTGCTTATCCAGATGAATTTGTTACGGTAGATGAATACAGAAAATATAATAAAATGGATCAGGCAAGCAACACTCCATCCAAGCCTTTCTGTTATTACAAAATTGATGATGAACACAATGTTGCAGTTTTGACTTTAACTTCATGCGAAAATAACGGCGTTTACAAAAAGTGTCTTGAAGATATGTTTAAAGAAGTAAAAGAACATGATATTAAAAATGTAGCAGTTGACGTTCGCAATAACGGCGGCGGTTCATCTTTGGTGATAAACAACTTTTTCAAATATCTTGATATTGAAGGATTTTATGAATCAAGCTGGAATACAAGACTTGGCCCTTTTATAGTTAAACACAAAAAACCTCATAGAACAAATTTTAAAGTTAGCGATGACTTACTATTTCACGGAAACGTTTATGTGCTGACATCTGAACAAAGCTTCAGTTCTGCAATGATGTTCCCGCAGTATGTAAAAGACAATCATATTGGAAAAGTCATTGGCGAAACTCCCGCAAACGACCCGAACGGCTACGGCGATGTAGTGAATTTTTTTACACCAAACTCAAGAATCTTCATGCAGATTTCTTATAAAAAATTTGTGCGCATTGATGAAGATACTTCAGAAAAATATATTGAACCGGATTATCTGTGTGATTCTGAAGATGTTATGGAAAAGTTGTATTCTCTATGCTTTTAGGTACAAGCGGTTATGATTACCCTGAATGGAAGGGTGTTTTTTATCCTGATGACCTCAAAAGAAAAGATTTTCTTTCTTATTATTCAACACAGTTTAATGCGCTTGAACTTAATAATACTTTTTATAATATGCCAACAGCACAAAGAATGCTTTCTTTTTATGAACGGAGTGAAGGAAGATTAAACTTTAGCGTAAAAGCAAACAGACTTTTGACACACGAAGTTGGTGCAGACTGGAAGCTGCAGGCACAACAATTTATCGATGCAGTTGGGCCGCTTATGGAAAAGGCTTCCTTATGTACGGTTCTTTTTCAGTTTCCGCAAAGCTTTCATTATACAAACGAAAATCGTATTTACCTTGCAAAGCTCATAGAAGAATTTAAAAGTTTTCCTGTTGTTGTAGAATTCCGCCATGCCGAATGGATTAAAGAATCTGTTCTTGCAGGCTTAAATGAAAGGGGCGCTTCAATTGCTATGTGCGATATGCCCGATTTGAAGTATCTTCCAAAGAGCGTAGTTTCAGAAACTGGTGCAAGCACAATCCCCAGCTCAAGTTCTATCTTCTACCTCCGTTTTCATGGTCGTAATGCAAATGCCTGGTATGCAGATACGGCAACTCCAAACGGTTCAGCCCGCTATGACTATAACTACACCGACAATGAGCTTAAAGAATTTGTACCTGTAATTCAGAATGTAATTCTTACAGGAAAAAAGCCTGTCGTATTCTTCAACAATCATCCGAATGGCAGCGGGGCCAAAAATGCCAAAAGATTGTTCGAGCTTTTAAAGGAATAAAATCAGTCTATATTCCCAATTAAGTAAAAATATGATATTGTAAGAAAAACTGTCAACCTAGGGTATAATCCGAAGAAAAAATGTCATTCTCGGGCTTGACCCGGGAATCTTTATAAAAGGAAAATTTCATGAAACTTTTTAATTCTGGTGTAATCTACGAAAACGGAGCTCTTCGCGAGGCAGCACCTTCTGCAGACGGAGCTAAAAAAACAATTGCTTATTCAATTTTACAAAAGCATAATACAAGCGGCGATGAATCAAAGCTTAAAATCAAGTTTGATAAAATCACTTCACACGATATTACTTATGTAGGAATTATTCAGACTGCCCGTGCTTCAGGACTTACAAAGTTTCCTATTCCATATGTACTTACAAACTGTCATAACTC
>JAEEGL016323071.1_pt1 | contig 26228 bp, 22 predicted proteins | sample 9134231 | NCBI WGS metagenome assembly JAEEGL01 (sample SAMN16246548, study PRJNA631951) | gut metagenome | biome: gut microbiome; feature: rumen; material: fiber-attached | host: Bos | place: Iran: Karaj | collected 2018-10
GGAATTGAAAATAGAGAAAAAAGTTTTTTAATAGAAGTGTTAAAAAATATAACGAAATAGCAAATAAATATAATGTATCAATAAGTACTTTTAAACAAGAATTAATATCAGCATATAAAAAACTTGGAGTCTGTAATCAAAAAGAATTTATAAAAAAATATGATAATATAGAAATAATAGAAAAAGCATTTAACATAACTAAAAACTAGAGATATTAGAGTTAACTTTGGTCATTTTTTAAATAACGTTGGTTATTTTTAAAAAAAACTATTTACAAATAAATTTTTTCTTGTACAATAACAAACGATTTCAATCAAAAAGTTTTTATATCAAAGGAGAATGGGTTATGAAAAAAAGAAAAATAATGTTTTTAATAGCTTTGAATATGGCAATTATATTATGCAGTTGTTCAAATGTTATTAAAGAAGCAGAAAAAGAATTTACACCCTATGCAACAGAAGAGGTTTTAACAAATTTAATTAATGAAGGATATGTAAATTACCGTACTTCAAGATATTTTGCATGTATAGCAATGCATCAGTTTGAAGAAGAGAATTCATGGTATAAAACAGAACTGTCAGAGTATCCTATAGTAATTTTTAATAGTAAAGGTGAAAAACCAAGATATTATGAATTTAGGGTTCTTAAAGATGGAAAAGAAATTGGAGCAATAGCATGTGTAACAGAAGAACAGGATGGAGAACCTGTACAATATGTAATGCCATATGCGTTAAAAATTTCTAATGAAGATTCCAGAGCAATAAGTACAACAAAATCAAAAATAACTGATGTAGGATATCCAGCAAAAATATCAGTATCAAACGTAAATTCAAGGAGTACAGAATTATCGGCTAATTCAAGTTATGAAGATATTAAGGTAAAAGAATTTCTTGAATTAATTGATGATGATATGAAAAAAGAGCTTCAACTTGATGAAGAAAAATACAATGCGATTTTGAAAGAGCAGGAAGAAGCAGAAAAGGAATTGCAGGAATATTGGAATTTTATAAACGAAAATGAAAAATTAATTCTTGCAACAACTGACGAAGAAATAGCTCAAGTGTATGAAGAAATGAAAGCTGCTACTTCTCGTGGTGTTAAAAAAACAGTAACAGAAAATTCATTTTTTCCTGAAGACTGGAAAGATAAATGTGGCTGGGGTAATTGTGGCGGTTGGTGTGGACCATATTGTGTTACGTTTATAACTCTCTTGCTTGGTGAAGAATCTGGATATAAAAATGTTCCTAAATATGATAATTATTTTCAAACTTATAATATGTATAAAGAATTTGAAAATAAAATTGGAACAGGGCCAAAACTATTAAGTCAGTTAAGTTCAGGATTACAATCGTTGACAAATTATAAAATTGAAAATGATTTTAGTCATATATTTAAAACAATTGACATGAACATAAGAGATACGAATCTGCCATCGGTTTCATTAAGAAGTTCAAAGGGGTTGTCATCGGACGATATTCAGTGGCATTATAGAGTAATAGTTGGAACAAAATCTATTGCAACAAATACAAAGGTTACATTAGGTAAATTGACACTATTAAATTATACAACTCATGACAATTATTATATAATGCATGATAATGGTTCTGATTATGATGGTGATGATGGATACTTCTTTGAAAAGTCTACAAAAATTTATCAATTCTGGAGTGCACATGTTGAAAAAAAATAAAATTTTATTAATCACTGTATTTGTTTTGATTGCTATATTATTTGTATCTTGTGATACTTATGTTGAAGGTAGTATTTTTTTTGATTCGTTTGAATTAGTTAACGATGAAAGTATTGAATCAAATGTAATAAAGATTAATCATGTTAACCGCACATTAAATGGTAAATATGAAGAAGTAGACTTCTTAGTAAATGTAGCATGCTCTTTACGAAATGATTCAATTGAAGACGGAAAAATACTTGCAACTAGACTTTCTAATAATGACGGCTGTGTGTCTTTTGGATTTACAGATAATGAAAAAAGAAAACGTGAAAATGGACATTTATTGAAAGATATTGGAACAGAAATTGATGCACAACAAAATGGAACTTCAAAATTCTATATTATTGTAAATGATCCAGAATTACCAGGCTATGACGAATTATATGAAACGAAAACTATATCATGTAATTGTCTTGCAAATGGTGTATGCAAAAGGTATGAATTAGGACGAAAAGAATAAAATCCTGAAAAATAGTATAACCGTGGTTATTTAAAATAATCACGGTTATTATATCAGCAAAGTTATGAAAAAGATAAAATTAAAAATAAAAAAATATTGCAAAATTTAAAAGTCAATGCTAATATTTATATATAAAAGTAAATAAAAATGTTTTCTGGCGGTTAATAGTCGCAATAGGATGTCTTGGTTATTTTATTTTTGCATTATCAGCATATTTTTTATTAAAGAATTCAGAGTTTCAAATTTCTATTATATTTATAAAAGTAACATTAATTTCAGATTTAATTTCATTTATAATATTGATGATATTTCCGTTAAAATATTTAATAATAATTTTATGGTCCTTCTTTTTTTCATACTCATCACTATATTATGGATTTACAACATTAAGTTTTGTATTACTACTACTAGGTTTGAATCTTGCACAATATTATGGTCTATTTAAAAGAGGAAAAAGAATAAAATATTTAATAATATTTTCAATATATACGATAATTTTTGTGACATTAAAATGATTCGGAACAAAATTCTTATTGATATCATTGTTAGAAATATTAACATGTTTAGTTGTATTAATAACAATAAGGTTAAGTCGAATAGGAAATATAAAAAAAGAATCGCTGGCACCCCAAAATACAAAAGAATTATTTGCTTTTGCAGATTTAAAGGAAAGGGAAATATTCTTTCTAATAGATGTATTAAAAGATAAAAAGTATGAAGAAATTGCATATAAATATAATGTATCACTAAGTACTGTTAAACAAGAATTAATATCAGCATATAAAAAACTTGGAGTCTGTAATCAAAAAGAATTTATAAAAAAATATGGTAATATAGAAATAATAGAATAGGCTTAGAGATTATAGAGATAACCTTGGTTATTAAAATTAAATTTTGGTCAGGAAAAAATAACCAAGGTCATTTTTTAAATAACTTTGGTTATTTTTAAAAAAAACTATTTACAAAAGGAAATTTTTTTATACAATGTGAATTGATTGCAATCAAAAAATGTAAGAGGTAAATCAATGAAAAAAATAATTATAAGTATTATAATTGGAATTATTATAATTTTAAGTGGTTGTATGAATAATGTTATATCAGATGAAGATTTATTTACAAATTCGACAAATGTTATTACAAAATGAATTCATGAATTAAAAGAAAATGGTTTGTTAAATGAATTATTAATTAATAAATCTAGAAATTATTATATGACAGAGGAAGATAAACGAATATTAGATTTTATAAATAATACAGATGAAGTTTTAATTGAAATTGAAAAAAGCAATGATGGGGAAAAAACAATACAAATTATTAATTCTGTATTTTGTGATAAATCCGCACAAGATTTTGCAAAATCATTCGCATTAATTAATGAAGAAAAATCAAATGATTATTTAGAATATATAGAAAATAATTTTAATGGGTCATTTGAAAATAATTCGGAATTAATTTTAGTTTATAATATACCATGTAATAATAGAGGAGCATATTCAGCAGACTTAGAATGGGATACAATCGGTTGGTATACTGGATTTTGTGTTTCAACGATTGCAGGTTTTTTTATGATGTCATACGGAAATTTTTGGCTACGTATAGCTGGGGCAGTGGCTGCAACTGCTGGAACAGCTTCTATGGTTATACAATTAAAAAATTGGATAGACTGTTCTGATTTAAAATCATTTATATTATCATTATTTGATAAAGATATTGAAACATCAAATAAATTATTAAATGGCGAAACAGGAATAAAACTTGCTGCTATTACAACAGAAACTGTTGCTACTGTAGCAGCATGTGCTTTTCTTCCTGCAGGTAAATTAATAATAAAGTATGTAGTTCATTATTATAATTTAATAATTGAAAAAATACTTACAGTTTTACCAAGTGGTATAAATTTTATCTTTAATGGAATACCAATTAAATTGATAGTATTATAAGGATAAATAATGAAAAAATTTTTGCTTATATTTTTTTGTTGTACTTGTTTATTTCAAAATGCATTTGGTGAATCTATTGAAAAACAAGAAAGAATAAAAGAATATCCTAAAATGGATTTAGATTTTAAAATTTATCTACCAACAGCACTAGGATTTGTAACTGGTAATAATGCATATTTAAGCTTACGAGAAAATTATACAGATGTAGATAAGTGTATAAATTTTTTATTTGAAACAAGAGGGACAATAATTTCTATAAAAAAATTTACATTCAGCTGGTCTTTTGGTTCAGGTGCATATATTGAAAGAAATAAAAATACATCAGAAGATTTGATGTCTATGAATTTAACATTAGGTAGTGGAATTTATTATCATCCTTTTAGTCAACCGACTTTTGATTTAAATGGTTTGTGTTGTTATGTATATCCAGTATATTCTTTACCTGTTTATTCAAAAGGCTATAAATCATTTTATAAATGGAAATCGGCAATAGATATTGGTTACAATTTAACGATTTTTGAAGTAATAACTATATATCCATTTATTCGGAATATTTTTGCCTGGAGCAAAAAAGGAATAAATTATGGTTTTGATTGTGGTTTAGCTATAGGCTTCTATTTTCATGATCCAAAAAATTAGAGAAATTAGATTTAACCACGGTTAAATTTTTTAAACTCGGGGCAGGAAAAAATAACCAAGGTCATTTTTTAAATAACTTTGGTTATTTTTAAAAAAAACTATTTACAAATAAATTTTTTCTTGTACAATAACAACCGATTGCAATCATAAATAAAGTTTTCATATCAAAGGAGAAAGACTTATGAAAAAATTTTTAATTGATTTGGTCTTGATAATATTTTTGTCAATGAGTTTTATTTGTTGTGATAATGATACATATAAAATGCCATATAAACCTGGTGTAACTGTAGATAAAGAGACTTTTTTAGAGCATAAAGAATTATGGTTGAATTCAACAATTTCTGATTATTCATATACATATTCTTTTTATAATAGTTCATATCCACTTCAAAATTGTGTAATAGATGTTCTTGTAAAAGATAATACTGTGGAATCTTATGAAATAAAAGAATTTAATAAAACTCCAATAACTGAACAAACTAAACCAGAAGGATATGATAGTTTTTTAGAAGAACTAAATGAATCAACTGATTTTCTTTTGATTGATAATATTTATTCAAATCTAGAAGAAACTATTGATTATTCAATAAATAAAGGAAAAGAATATCCGGAATGTTTTTATAGCGATTATAAGTTTGATTATTTAGATCAAAGACCTTTTTTTCTAAAAGTTCTATACACAAATCTAATTATGCAAGAAGATTTAGAAGGAAATGGGGCTACAGTAGAAATCAAAATTGAAAAATTCAAAGAAGAATAATTTTGTAATGCAATTTTGAAAATGCCCTTTGTACTATGTATGAAGGGTATTTTTTTATAATATTATTATATCAGAAATTAATTACAACATAACGAGTAATTGAAAAATATATCACTAAAAATTATAATTAAAATAAGCATTAAAAATCAGGAGAAACAATAATGGAAATTAATGAACAGATTTTAAATTTATTACAGGAAAATGCTCGTCTTTCTACAGAAGATATTGCTGCAATGACAAAGAAAACACCTGCCGAAGTTGAAGCAATCATAAAGAAATTTGAAGACGATGGTATTATTATGAAATATGCCGCAGTTGTTAATCCTGAAAAATACAGAAGCAAAGAAGAAAAGGTTCAGGCTGAAATTGAAATTCAAGTTACACCAGAACGTGAACATGGTTTTGATGCAATTGCAAAACGGATTTATAGTTTTCCGCAAGTAAAATCTCTTTATCTTATGTCGGGAGGTTATGATTTACAAGTTATTATTGAAGGATCTAGTTTGCAGGAAATTGCATTTTTTGTGGCAAGTAAACTTTCTACAATTAATGGGGTTAAATCCACAAAAACACATTTTACATTAAAAACTTACAAAGAAAACAACGTGATTTATGTTGAAGACAGTAAAGATCATCGCGAAGGAGTAATTGCATAATGGAAAATCCGACACAAAATACGCGTGAAGACCGGTTTTCCAAAAAAATGCTGGCTACGGCTCCATCTGGTATCAGAAAATTTTTTGATTTAATTATCGGGCGTGATGATATTATTTCGCTTGGTGTTGGTGAACCGGATTTTCCGACTCCGTGGTTAATGCGCGAAGAAGCATATTATCATCTGGAACGCGGACACACATCTTACACATCAAACTGGGGTTTAATTGAACTTCGTCAGGAAATAGCAAAATATCTGGCCCGGTATAATCTGGATTACAGTCCTAAAAACGAGATACTTATTACAATCGGTGTTTCAGAAGCAGTCGATGCCGTGCTTCGGGCAATTCTGAATCCGAGTGATGAAATAATTGTCTGCGAACCTTGTTACGTTTCGTATCAGCCTTTGGCTTCGCTTTGTGACGCAAAACTGATACATTTGGACACAAGTAAAAATGGCTTTTATCCGACTGCAAAGGATATTGAAAAAGTTATTACACCAAAAACAAAAGCGATTATGCTTTGTTCGCCGTCGAATCCTACAGGTCGTATGATTCCAGCTGATGAACTGGAAAAAATTTCTAAGGTACTTATTAAAAATCAGATTTGGACACTCAGTGATGAAGTTTATTGTGAACTGGTTTACGACGGAAAAAAACATGTTTCAATTGGTTCAATGCCGGGAATGAAACCTTACTCGATTATTCTGAATGGTTTTTCAAAATCTTTTGCTATGACAGGCTGGCGAATCGGTTATGTTGCATGTCCTGCAGAACTGATGCAGCAGATTCATAAATTGCATCAGTATTCGTCGATTTGTGCACCGATTATGAGTCAGTATGCTGCAGCAGAGGGGTTGCGTAACGGCTTTGCAGAAGTTGAAAAAATGCGCATCAGTTATGAACAGCGCCGTAACTTAATGTACAAAGCTTTTATAGAAATGGGATTACCGGTTACAGAGCCAGATGGTGCGTTCTATATTTTCCCGGATATCAGGTCGACTGGTTTAACGAGCGAGGAATTTGCTACAAAACTGATTAATGATTATCAGGTTGCTGTAGTTCCGGGAAGCGTTTTTGGGGCTGGCGGCGAAGGTTTTATCCGGTGCTGTTATGCAACAGAAATTGGAAAAATTAAAGAAGCACTTAAACGAATTGCCGCGATGGTAAACGCCTTAAAAAAGTAACCGCTGCATTATAACGGGTTTTTTGAGTAAAACACATTTTTGAAAGCTGCTACGTATTTACTGGCAGCTTTTTTTGTCAGAACTTTGCTCCATGAAACAGGTTCGAATCCCTGACTGGAAAAATTATCCACAGCAAAAAAAACAGTTTTCTGGGATTCGGGATTATTCCAGTCGTGCCAGAGTGCCATATTAATTTTAGATTCTATAAAACAGTTTACACAAACAACTTTGGCAAATGGTCTCCAGGGTCTACCCAAAAAAACTCCGTTATTATCTTCTGTTTCAATTTTGTTTTTGGTATTAATGACAAAAGAACAGTTTTCAAATAAGTATCCGTATTGCTGATTTTGTGGAGTGCAGGGTGCTGTAAAGTATCCGTTTTTGTGACAGGCGAGCATACAGTCCTGGAATAAAGCCATAGCTCCACCAAAAATAAAATCGATATCACCTTCGATGTAACATTCTTTGAAAAAATGGCGGCCTGTAGTGCGTTCTTCAAAGCCGCGCGGACCCATTCCGGTAATTGTGCCGTCTTTGTTTGTCGGAGGCAGCGGGGCAGTAAAAAGTGTATCCTGATTGGCAATGATGTCGCAGTTTTCTACATTGATTCTGTCGCCGTCTGTGTAAAGTGCAATGGCTTGTCCCGCAACTTTTCCTGAGCCTGCGGTATTCATTATCCGGAGATTTTTTAAAGTGATGTTTTTTCCGAAGGTTCTTACTGTTGCGGTTCTGAAGGTTCCTCGCTTAGAGCCGTCTGAAAGAAGCTGCTTTGCAGAATAGTTTCCGGTTATAATAGTGTTTTCTGAGGAATCGCCCGAAACTGTGATGTTATTGCGGAGAATTTCTATGTTTTCGTTATAGGTGCCTCTTTTAATTGAAATAAAAACAGAGGTATCGGTTAATGAAGAAGCATATTCGAGAGCCTGTTTAATTGAAAAAAAGTCGCCTGTGCCGTTTTGGCAGACAGAAATATATGTAATTTTCATAATTTAAAAATATTATATCGTTAATGCAAAAATACTGTCAAAGCAAATTATTTGTGCTATAATTATTAATATGAATAATAATAAAATTCCAGAAAGAAGTGAAGTTTTAGACAAAGATAAATGGGATTTATCTACCTTATATAAAACTGATGATGAATGGGAAGCAGATTTAAAACGGATTCCTGATTTTGCAAATAAAATTTGTGAGTTAAAAGGAAAACTAGCCAGTTGTGATAAACTATTAGAAGCCTTAAAATTGCTGGAAGAATTCGGTAAGGTCAGCGAAAAACTTGGGAATTTTGCATTCTTACAGACTGCTACAGATGCTGCGAATGCACATTATCAGGATATGCAGGGTCGCTACATTATGTGTGCTACTGCAGCCGAAGCCCAAATCAGTTTCCTGGATCCAGAAATTCAGGCAATTCCTGATGCAGAAATTTCAAAGTGGCTTGAAAAACCGGAATACGATGATTACAGAATATATCTGAAAAAACTTCTTAGAGCAAAACCATATATTTTAAGCGAAAAAGAAGAAAGACTGATGGCTTTACAGTCAGAAGCTGCAGGCTGTGCACACAAAACTTTTGGAATGCTGACAAATGTTGATATGGACTTTGGGACAATAAAAACTCCGGAAGGCGAAAAACCTTTAAGTCAGACAACTTTTACATCATTCATGGAAAATCCTGACCGCGACATTAGACGCACAGCATATAAACAGTTTTATCAGGTTTATAATAAGCACGTAAACACAATTGCTTCTTTGTATGAAGGCAGCGTAAACAACGATGTATATCAGGCTCGAGCCCGCGGATATTCATCAAGCCGTGCTATGGAACTTTTTCCAGATAATGTGGCAGAAAGCGTATATGATAATTTAGTTTCGACAGTAAGGGCAAATTTTAAATCGCTGCATAAGTATTACAGTTTACGTAAAAAGGTTTTAAAGCTTGATGAACTGCGTCACTACGATGTTTATGTTCCGCTGGTTGAAGGTGTAAAAAAAGTGACACCATTTAACGATGCGGTAGAAATAATCCGGGATGCCCTAAAATGTCTGGGTTCTGAATACACACAGATTCTGTGCTCTGGTCTTACAGGCGGATGGGTTGATAAATACGAAAACAAGGGCAAAAGAAGTGGCGCTTTTTCATCCGGCGGTTACACAGGATATCCGTATATATTAACAAATTACAAAGATGATGTACTTCGCGATGTGTTTACACTGGCTCACGAAGGTGGTCACTCAATGCATTCATATTATTCTGCAAAATCAAATCCGTTTATGCAGTATAATTACACAATTTTTGAAGCCGAAGTGGCGTCTACCTTTAATGAAGAATTAGTATTCAAGTATTTGATAAAAAATGCCGATAATAACAAAATAAAAGGCTATCTTTTGAGTATTCGTGCGGCGGATATCATGGCAACTTTGCATCGTCAGACGATGTTTGCTGAATATGAAAAACGCACGCATGAACTTGTAGAAAGTGGAACGCCTTTAAGTGCTGATGTTCTTCGAAGTGAATACAGAAAACTTTTGTGCGATTATTTTGGGCCGGAAATGGTTTTTGAAGAAGAAAGTGACTTGGAAGGATTAAGAATTCCACATTTTTACAATGCATTTTATGTTTACAAATATGCTACAGGAATTTCTGCTTCGCTTGCTTTAGCGGACAGAGTTTATAACGGCGGGGACTCTGAACGAAAGGATTACTTTAAGTTTCTGACTTCCGGTGGATCACGTTATCCGGTGGAGTCGTTAAAGATTGCCGGTGTTGATATGAATACAACAGAACCTATTCAGGCAGCTTGTAATCGTTTTTCAGACATCGTTGATGAACTGGAAAAAATTTTACTGTAATTGGAGCGATATATGATCGATTTAGAAAAAATTATCAAACATCAAAAAATTGATGCACACAACCACTTAAACCTGGGAATGTTTTACTCAAGATATTCTCCGTGGGCGGGTTTTCAAATTCCAAATTTTCCGCGTAAATTAAATGGTTTAGGTGAAATGCACGAAATTATCGGTCAGTATACGCGCCCACGAGCACAGACTGCACAGGATTTTGAAGATCTTATCAGTATGTCTATAGAAGATGCAATTACAGATGGTGTTACAATTCTGGAAGGAAGCGTAGATATTCAGTTTGTGCATCATTGCAGTAATTCTGTAGATAATTTTCTTTCTGTTGTAGAAAAAATTAAAGACAAATACAGTGATAAAATTGATTTCCGTCCGGAACTCGGAATGGGAAAAATGTTTGATAAAATCAGTCTTAAAAAATGGGTTATTCCAATTCTTGAAGGAAAAGTTTTCAAGAGTATAGACTTGTATGGACCAGAGATTTTTGAAGGTCTTGAAGATTTTAAACCATTCTATGAAAAAGCCGGACAGCTTGGCATAAAGAAAAAGGCTCATGTTGGTGAATTTTCTGATGCAAAATCTGTAAGAGATTTTATCGATTATTTTGAATTGGATGAAGTTCAGCACGGAATAGGGGCTGCAAAAGATGATAAATTGCTTCAGTTCCTGGCTGATAAAAAAATACGCTGTAATACAACTCCATGCAGTAATGTTATGCTTGGAGCTGCACCTTCTTTGCAAGAACATCCTATCAAAAAAATGTGGCAGGCTGGAGTTCCTGTAACAATTTGTACAGATGACCTGTTGTTCTTTAACAGAAGTGTAAGCCAGCAGTGTGCAGATTTTATTGAAGCAGGCGTATTTACAGAAAAAGAAATATTCCAGATTTTAGATGCCGGCTGTAAATAAAAATCCGGCATAGTATAAGGGGCTGTCCAAAAAATTTTGTCATTCTGATTTTGAAAAAAATAATTCAGGAGGACATTTCAGTTTTTTGGGGCAGCTCGTTTTTTTAAATTTATTTATGAAATTTAGCTGATAATAACTTGTAGATTTTTTTAATATCTGACAAAATACAAAAAGGTAATGGTGGGGGGAAGCTGGTATTCGTTGTTTATTTTTGATGAATGCCAGCTTTTTTTACATTCAGATAATTATTAATATTTGAAAATCTGCAGTATTTGGAGAATGCTATGAACAAGTATGTAAAACGTTATTTTATTGATGCGATGAGTGGAATGGCTCAAGGCCTTTTTGCATCGCTTTTGATTGGCACAATTATACAGACTTTAGGACAGCTGCTTTTGAAACTGGGAATAAATCCTGTGTTTCAATTTTTAGTTAATGCCGGAACTTTTGCAAAAGATGCACATGTAGTAGGTGCGGCAATGGCTGTAGGAATAGGCTTTGCAATGAATATGCCGGCTTTGGTTCTGTTCAGCCTTGCGACTGTTGGATCGGCAGCAAATGTTACAGGTGGAGCAGGTGGACCTCTCGCTGTTTTGTTTATTGCAATAATCGCTGCAGAATGCGGAAATCTTGTAAGTAAAAAAACAAAAGTTGATATAATTGTTACACCACTTGTAACAATTCTTGCAGGTGCATTATTAACAGTTTTAACAGCAAAATACATAGGGCTTGCAGCAAGCTCAATCGGTAAACTTGTTGTGTGGGCTACAAAATTACATCCGTTTGTAATGGGAATGATTGTTTCTGCAGTAATTGGTATAGCACTGACTTTGCCTATCAGTTCTGCAGCAATTTGTGCCGCTTTTGGTTTAACAGGACTTGCAGGAGGTGCTGCAGTTGCCGGTTGTTGTGCCCAAATGGTTGGTTTTGCTGTGATGAGTTTTAAGGAAAATGGCTGGGGTGGAATAGCTTCTCAGGGTCTTGGAACTTCAATGTTACAAATGCCGAATATCATAAAAAATCCTAAAATATGGATTCCGCCGATTTTGGCATCAATTATTACAGGTCCAATTGCAACTTGTCTTTTTAAAATGGAAATGAATGGAGCTGCAGTTTCAAGCGGAATGGGAACTTGTGGCTTAGTTGGACAGATTGGTGTAATAACTGGCTGGTTTGAGCCAAGCGAAGTGGCAATTGGACATGGAGCTGTGGCAATAAATCCGGGGGTAATGGACTGGCTCGGATTAATTCTGGTATGCTTTGTGCTTCCTGCTGTTTTATGTTGGGCTTTTGGTTTGTTGTTTAGAAAAATCGGCTGGATTAAAGAAGGCGACTTAAAGCTGGAATAGAAGATTCCGATACGTCATCCTGAACTTAATTCAGGATATGAGTGATGGGCTACTGTGGGATGACACAATAAAAAATACAAAAATTTATAGAATTCACTTGACGATACAGACATAAATTCAGTAAATTTGTTACCGAACGTTCGGTAACAAATTTATGAAGAATTTACTTAAGGATTATTGTGAAACAAAGCTGACTTGTATCAAGAAAAAAAATTCTACCAAAGAAAAAATTCTTGAAGCGGCTTTTAATCTCTATAAAAAACCTCGATTCAAAGATATTACTTTGCAGGAAGTTGCTGATTCTTGTGGTATTACAAAAGCGGCAATATTCAGACATTATAAAGGCAAAGATAATTTAATTCAGGCTATGAATTCTCGTTTTGTTGATGTTACCTGTCCGTTTCTTGAACAAATGAATGGTCTGGAAAATTTCACCGAAATATTTGAAAAGATTTTTTCTTATTTTGTTCAACATTTTGAGTATCTGGCTTTTTTTATGACCGAATTATTACGGCCAGGTGAATTTGAAAACAGATTGTTTCAGGAATTTAAAAAACGAAACATACATTTAGAATATGAAATTTTTGATGAAAATGTAATTGTAAAAAATAAAGATATTTATGTTAAAATTATTTATGCATTTGTTTCGGTTCTTTTTATAAGTTTTAGTCAGGTTCATTCTTATTTTATAACGGTAGATGAAACCGAGTATCCAAATGTAAAAACAATTTCGCAAGAAAAAATACATGAAATTTCTGAAAGCATTTATCATCTTTTAAAACATGGAACAAAAAAAATAGAACAAATATCAGAAACTCGTAAAACAGAACTTGAAAATATCGTTTTAATTTCTGATGAAGACCTTCCAGAAGAAAATAAAATTTTTTCGGCACTTGCTTTTGTAATTCACAATTATGGTTTTCCGGGTGTTACGGTAGAAAGAATAGCTTCAGAACTTGGTTTAGCAAAAAGCAGTTTATATACATATTTTTCTGACAAGAGTACAATGATGAAAAAACTGATATCTGATGAAATGGTTCAGATGATAAATTTTATCAATTTAAAAACATCTCTTGGAAAAACTTACAGCGAAAAAATTTATATACAGATGTTTAGTCAGCTTGAGTATTTTACTCACCGAAAATCTTTATTGCCTGTAATGAGTTGGATTTCGTTACAGGAAAATATGGACATAAAAAACAGTCATGGAAAAAATAATTCATTAAAAAAATTTATCAAGGAAAAAGTTCACAAAGTGGAGGGGACACTTTCATTAGAAGATAAAAATGTTATCTGGATCAGTATGCTGCAAATTGCTCTTATGGTTCAGGGTCGTAAACATGGATTTAAAGTTTTTGAATTAAAAATGTATTTAAGAAAAATGTTTGAAATGATTACAAACGGAATAAATATTTAGGCAGAAAGAGGGAAGCACAATGAAGAAAACTTTTTTAATAATGTTACTTATAATTCTTTCAAGTTTTGTGTTCGCACAAACTGATTCAAAAAAAACAGTTCTTACAATTGATGATGCTGTTGATTATGCTCTAAAAAACAGCCGCTCATTAAAATCGAGTGCAATAGATTTAGAAATAAAAAAACGCGCAAGTACTTTTTCTTGGAATACATTATTACCTGGATTAAGTGTAAGTGCATCAGGTTCAAGATCAAATGATTATGGAGGAACTTCTGCTGCTTTTTCGCAGATTACTGCAACACTTATGGCATCACAGGGAATTCCGTATCAGGCAAAAACTGATTTTGAAAATGAAAAGGAACGATGGGCTGTCGTTGGAGTTGCATCGTTAAGCTGGAATTTTAATCTGGCAATGATTGATGCAATTAAAGCTGCACATCTTCAATATGAAAATCAACTGATCAGCTGGGATCAGACATTAAAACAAACAGAAGTAAATATTAGGAAACTGTTTTACGGAATTCTTTTAATGCAGGAAAATTTAAATATACAAAAAACAAATTTGAATAATGCAAACGAAAGATATAAGCAGGCTTTGGCAGATTACAACAATGGTATTGTTCCAGAACTTTCTGTTTTAAATTCTCAGGTTTCTTATGAAAACTTAAAACCAAACGTGCTTTCGATGGAACAACAGATTACTCAACAAAAAAATACTTTTGCATTTTTGCTTGGTTTACCTTTTGGAACAGACCTGGAGCTTTCTGGTTCTATTGATGTTGATTTCGTTACTGTTGATGCAAATGAACTGGTCGCAAATTATTGTGAACAAAACCGCGATATAATTTCGTTAAAGAATAATATCCGTCTGCTTAAAACTTCTTTGAATGCAAATAAGCTTTCTACATTTACACCAACTTTTTCTTTAAGCTGGGGCTTTCAACCGATTTTGTATTCTTATGATTCAAAAGATGAAGATAACAGCTGGAAAAATCCTTTTGATGATGATACGTATGACAGTGGAAGTTTAGCACTTACAATTGTGTTTCCGAATTTAATTAACATGTTCCCTTTCAGTTCGAACTATCAGAAGATTAAAGATACAAAAGCACAAATACAGCAGATGAATATTGCACTTGAACAGTTAATGCAGAATTCAGAAATTCAGGTGCATACTTATGTGGATAATCTTATAAAATCTGAATCGAATATTAAAGCAATGAAGAACAATGTTCTACTGGCGGAAAAAGCATATAAATCAACCTTAAGCAGTTACAATGATGGAGGTCAGGATTTACTTGCAGTTAAAGATGCAGAAAATTCTATGAGTCAGGCAAAGCTTGGTTTGATGAATGAAAAATTTAATTACATTTCTACATTATTAGATTTGGAGTACATGCTTAATATTTCTCTTCAGGAAAAAACAAATTAAGGAAATATATATGAATAAAAAATTTACAAATCATTCTTTAAATTTTGTTTCTATATGCATTTTTGGAATTTTGCTTTTTAGTTTAACAGGCTGTTCAAAATTTGCAGAAAAAAAACAGGCATTGAACGAAATGCCAGAAGAAACAATTTTTGCAGTTAATGCATACAGAATTAAAAGCGGTAATCTGGATGATTATCTGTTGTTTGGTGGTAATGTTCAGACTTCATCAAGTGTTGATATTTATCCGAGTATGGTTGGAAAAATTTCTTTTATAAATGTTAGAGTCGGACAATATGTTTACAAAGATCAGGTTATCATGGAAATTGATGCAAGTCGTGCAGGTATGGACTTTAAGTCGAGTCCTGTCAAAGCACCTGTTTCGGGAACTATAACAAAAATGCCGTATAACATAGGAACAACAGTTGCAACTTCTATGTCTGTAGGGCAAATTGGAAATACTGCATGGCTTGAAATAAAATCGAATGTAGCAGAGCGTTTTGTTTCTAAACTTTCTATTGGCCAAAAAGCTGAAGTAACTTTTGAATCTTTTCCGGGTGAAGTTTTTTTTGCAACACTTACAAAAATGGATCCTGTTTTGGATTCTTCTTCTAGAACAATCGGTATTAAACTGATTCTCGATAAACGTGACTCACGTATTAAAGCCGGTATGTATGCAAAGATAAAACTTGTTACAGAAACAAAAGAAAGTGTAATTATTCTGCCGAATAAAGTTGTTGTGACAAGAAACGGCAAAGATATTGTATATGTGATAAATGAAGAAACAAAAACTGTAATGCCTCGCCAGGTAACTGCAGGCTTAAGAATTGATGACAAACAGGAAATATTGGATGGATTAAATGAAGGTGAACTGGTTGTTGTAAAAGGACAGGCACTTCTTTCTGAAAACAGTAAAGTAAAAATTATTAGTATTACAGGCGAAGATAAAAATATTCAGGCAGAAGAACAGGAACAGGATAAAGCCGCGGACGATAAACAGAACCAGACAGAACCGAATGAAACCGCTGAGAAAAAAACTGTTGAAACCGAGAATAAAAGCGAAAAAAATGAGGAGGCTTAAGTAAAATGTCAATTTCTAAATGGGCTGTTTCAAAACCGGCAACTGTATTGATTGTGTTTGTTCTTTTTACGGCATTGGGAATTTACTGTACAATGTCGCTTCCTGTAGATCTTTTTCCAGAAATGGATATTCCATATATGATTGTAAATACCAGTTATCCGAATGCTGGTCCAGAAGAAGTAGAAAAAAGTATTACACGCGTAATGGAAAGTGCTCTATCGAGTGTAACAGGATTAAAAAAACTGGCATCACAGTCACAAAGTGGTGCAAGTACAATTATGCTCGAGTTTGAATATGGAACAAATCTTGACGAAAGTGCAAACGATATCCGTGATAAAATAGATTTAATCCGGAATTACTTACCTGACAGTGCAACATCTCCTGTTATTTTTAAATTAGATCCGTCAATGATTCCGATTATGGGATTAGTTGTAACAGGAGCCAGAACCCCCGAAGAACTGAGTATGTATGCAGAAAACATTATTCAACCGCGACTGGAACAAGTTGATGGTGTTGCATCTGCAACGCTTTCGGGCAATCGTGAAAAAGCAATTTTGGTTGATGTACCTCGTGACAGACTTGATGCATACGCGCTGACAATAACACAAATCTGTCAGATGATTGCCGCACAAAATATTTCAAGTTCTGGTGGAACAATCACATCAGGCGAAATAAACTATTCAATTTCTGCCGAGGGAACTTATAAAAATGTTGATGATATTAAGCAGACAGTTGTTTCTTACAAAGTTAAACCAAACGGAACGGCACAACCTGAAATGGTTTCTGTAATGCTGCGCGATGTAGCCGATGTTTATGAAGGTTACAAAGATGCAACGACTATGGCGTATCTGGATGGATTACCATGTGTTATGCTTATGATACAAAAGCAGAGCGGAAAAAATTCTGTAGCAACAGCATTCAAAGTGCGTAAACAGCTTTCAAAAATAAAAGCAGATATTCCAAGTGATGTTGAAATAATTGAATCTTTTAACACAACAGATAACATTAATGATACAATCAAGCAGGTTGTTAAATCTCTTATCGAAGGAATAACTTTAGCAGTTGTTGTTCTGTATATTTTCTTAAGAAGCTTTAAGAGTACTTTTATAATTGCGCTTTCAATTCCTATTTCTGTTTTAATTACACTTTGTCTTATGTACTTCTTTGGTTTTTCTATTAACATGATGACACTTTCCGGATTGCTTTTAGGAATTGGTATGCTTGTTGATAACTCAATTGTTATTCTGGAAAATATTTTCAGTTATCGTGAAAAAAATGCAAAGCCAGAAGTTGCTGCTGTATTAGGAGCAGAAGAAATGCTTGGTTCGATTTCTGCATCAACATTAACAACAGTATGTATTTTTTTACCGATGATTCTTTTTCAAAAAAAATTAGGAATGATTGGTAAGTTATTTAATTCGTTTGCCTTTACAATTGTGTTTTCACTTTTGTGTTCATTAGCAACAGCGGCAATTCTGGTGCCAGTCCTTTCATCAAAATATATCGGAATTGATAAACCGTCAGAAAGAAAAATTCCTAAATGGATAAAAAAAGCAGATTCAAATGTTGGAAAATTTTTTGACAAGATTGATGAAAAATATGGAAAAGCTGTAAAAAAAGTATTAAAACACAGAAAGCTTTTACTTACAGGAATTGCTGTATTATTTATTTTGAGTATTGTATCAATTGCATATATCGGTTTTACTTTTATGCCTGATATGTCCGATACATCAGTAAGTTTAACTTTGAAAATGCCAAAAGGAACTACACTTGATGCTACACGTGAAGTTGCTCAACAGATGGAAACAAATATTAAAAAGGATGTTAAGGGAATAAAATTTTCTACAGTTGATGTTGGTGGTTCTGGAATGATGGCAAGTTCTTCTGATACAAATTCCGCAACAATCCGTATTACGTTGTATAGTGAAGCAGAAAGAAAACCAGAGTATGATAATATGTTTACTGCAAAAGAAAAAATGCGTAAATATTTTAACAGCTTTCCTGGAGCAGAATTTTCATTTGAGTCAAACGGAATGTCCAGCTTTGCAAGTTCTACAATTGATGTTGTTGTTAAAAGTGATGATCTTGATGCGGCTCGAAAAATGGCAAAAGAAATTCAGGCTGTAATAAAAGAAAAAGCAAGTGAATACATTAACGAAACAACGATAGATTTGGAAGACGGTTTACCGGAATTAAAAATAAAAATGGATCGCGACAGAATGTATGAACTTGGAGTTACGACCTATGGTGCAGGTTCAGAATTAAATGCAGCAATCAATGGAAAAACAGCAAGCCGTTACGATGACAATGGAACACAGATTGATATTGTTGTTGCATTAGCTGATGATGATAAAAAAACTTTTGAAGATTTGGAACAGTTGTACATAAACAATTCAATGAATGCACGAATTCCTTTTGCAAGTTTTTCCCGATATGAACAATCTGTAGCGCCTGTTTCAATCCGACGTGAAAATCAGATTCGTACAATAAAAATTTCTGCACAACCAAAAATGGGACTTTCCCTTTCTAAGGTTCAACCGGTGATAGAAAAAATTCTGCACGACGATATTGTTATGGATGAAAATGTTATTGTCACATTTGAAGGTGCAATGGAAGACATGGTCGATTCTGTAAAGAATTTTGGTGTCATTATTTTAATGGCAATTCTTTTAGTATTTGCAGTTATGGCAAGTCAGTTTCAGTCTTTCAAGGATCCGTTTATCATTCTGTTTACAATTCCGTTAAGTTTTATTGGTGTTATGATTATTTATTTATTGACAGGAAGTATGCTTAACATTGTTTCGGTTGTTGGTATTCTGGTTCTTGTTGGTACAATTGTTAATAATGGTATTGTTCTGGTAGACTACACAAATCTGCTTCGTAAACGCGGATATGCTCTTGAAGAAGCTTGTTGTGAAGCAAGTCGCAGCAGACTTAGACCAATTTTGATGAGTACACTTACAACTGTAATTTCACTTATACCTATGGCATTCTTTCCCGGTGAGACAGGTGCCTTAACTCAGCCGATTGGTTTAACTGTTCTGGGCGGATTAACTTTTGGATCTTTAATGACCTTGTTTGTGATGCCGGTTGTTTATTACAACTTTAATAAAAAGAATGAACAAAAACGTCTTGCAAGAATTGAACAGTTAAAGACAGAGCCTCAGAAAGCAAACGATGAAAAATCGCAGCCGATAACAAAAGGAGAGTAGTATGAAACGCATAGAAGTATTTTTGTCACAGGCATTGGAAGAAGATTTCAGGCAGCATTGGGAAGATGCTTGTATAAAAATGGGAATAAAATGTAAGTATTCCAAAATCGATAATGTAACAGGACAAGGAGAATCGGATCCGCGATTAGGTAATTCTGTGTGGCCACAGTTTAACACGGAATATATAGTATTTTGCGAAGAAAATGCTTTAGATGAAATTCGGAAAATATTAGATTTTTTACACAAAGAATATCCGAATGAAGATGCGGCAGCATTTGTCAGTGATGCTCAGGAACTGTAATCTAAAAGAGGAAAAAGATGAAAAGAAATAAAACAAAAATAGCTACAATGTTTTTAACTTTGATTGCATTATGTGTTGTCTGTGTTTTTACAGGCTGTGCAAAGAAAAAACCAGTTTATGAAACTGTACAGGAACAGACTGTATATGCCGTAAATGCTGCAGAAGTTGTTAAGTCAAATCTCGATGATTATTTGGATTTTGGCGGAAATGTTGAAGCAGTTTCAAGTGTATCGGTTTTTCCAGAAGTTGCCGGAAAGTTAAGTGCATATTATACATCAGTCGGAAGATATGTTTCTAAGGGCACTGTTATTGCTGATGTCGATCCGTCTCGTGCCGGAACTACTTATAGTGTTAGCCAGGTGAAGGCACCGGTTTCTGGAACAATTACATCAATGCCGTATTCTGTTGGAAGCACAGTAACACAAGCTGTTCCATTAATCACAATAAGCAGCACAAACCGTCTTGAAATAACTGCAGAAGTTGCTGAAAGATATCTTTCAAAAATAAAAACAAATCAGATTGCGTATTTAAAATTTGCAGCATATCCATCAGATTTTTTTACAGCAAGGGTTTATCAGATTAGTCCGGTTTTAAATGATTCAACCAGAACAGTAAGTTTGAAGCTCAGTATTGAACCTCCGGATTCAAGAATTAAAGCTGGAATGTATGCACGCATAAAGCTGATTACTGCAAACTATCAGGATGTAGTATGTGTTCCGTATAAATCTATTGTTATGGATTTGGAAAATAATTATGTCTTTATTTTAAATGAGGATAACACTGTTACAAAAAAAACTGTAACACTTGGAATCAGGGTAGATGACACAATACAGATATTAGATGGTGTTTTTGAAGGGGAGAAAATAATTGTAAAAGGACAAAACCTTTTATCTGATGGTGCGAAGGTAAATGTTTTGTCTATGGAAACAGATATTATACCTACAGAATAATTTTTGCAGCTAACCCGAATTTTTTGTTAAACGGATCAATTAACGGTACAAAAGAAACATCTTCCTGTATTTCTGTATCAAGTGAATTACGAAGTGTTTTGTTGTACCGCTTAGCATAGATGTTTGGCCATATCATACTGATAAGCCTTGAAACCAGACAAACTCCGGCTCCGCCTGCCATGACAATTAAACTCCATTTATAAGAGTCTGGACCAAAAGTCATTATAAATTTATCTGAACCACCGAGTACTGCAAAGAAGTTTACAACTAAATCAATTGTGAAAACAGTTACAAGCGCAGATGCTCCAATACCAACACCCAGAGCACCGGCTCCGTCTAAAATCATATGCGGAATAAAAGCAAGAAAATCACGCTGACCTAATGAACCAATGCCAAAGCCCGGCCAGAAATTTGAAGCAATATAAGGAACTGGATTCATGTAATATTTTTTAAACAGTCCCAGGCGATCTGGCAGATTCAAATCAAAAGTAAGTTCCCTGACAAGTTTTTTATTTCTGAATAATCCGTGTAGAATAAGTGAATCTACGGTTTCCATAAGCTGACTTGTGTCACCCAAGGCTTCTGCGACTTTTGCATCAAGTTCTTTATCAAAAGCTTCGTCAGCAAAAACAAACGATGTGGAAACAAGAATTAAAATAAAACTGGCAAGCAATAATTTAGATAAAAACTTCATTTTCACATCTCCTTTTAATATTTAATAGAAGCAATAAGACCAAAACTTTTATTAAGCGGATTGAATACAGGCTGCATATTAAATGTCACATCATATTCATCCCCGATGTGCAGGGCACCGGCTAGAGTATCGTTATATCGGTTGGCAAACCATATAGGACGGATTATTCCGAAAATTTTGCCGGTTAACCAGGAAGCTGCACCAACGCCAATGCCAGAAATCATTACAATAGAAAGTGACTGCATTTGATTTTCCGGGACATTTTTTATGGCACCATAAAGTAAAACAAGTGGAGAAGCGAGAGCAACACTAAGTCCGATTGCTTCTGTAAAAAATTCAAAGTCGCCGCCAAACTTATCGAATTGCCGGTCTGATCCAAAACCAAAGCCAACAAAAGTATTCAGTAAAACAGGCGGAGCTTTTTTTTGTTCAAAGTGAGTATATAAATCATAACGTTCGTCTTGAGAAAGGCGTAAAGACAAGTGATATATTAAATCGTAATTTTTTTCCAGACCAAGTACAATCAGTTTTCTTGTGTTCGAGTAATCTTTTGAAAAGGAGTTTTCTTTTGCTTGTGTAAAACCTAAGGCTGTACAAAAAAGAAGAACCGCAATAATAAGAAGAAATCTCTTCATAGCATACCTCATGAATTAAAATACTATCTCTATATATTATTTTTGTCAAATTTCCGATAATATTAAAGTATGAAACGTGTTTTTTTTGTAATTTTTCAAGTATTGATTTTCACAATTTGTTTAGATGCACAGACTTCCAGACCATTATATCCGTCTGATCGTAAACCTCCGGAAAAGAACTCATCCACACAGCAGGAAACAGCATTGCAAAAACAGGCAACGTCTCCTGCAATTGCGGCTCAGCAGGCGAATAATTCAAATATGTTTCCAATTATTGGAACTGACTTTGGCTTGTATCGGGTTACAGATAATGAAACACTTCCGTTATGGCAGGAAGGAGCAGTTTATAAAATAGTAAAAACACCTGATGGCAGTTCACCGCAATATTATTTTCTAACAGATAAAGGCGTTATTGTTTCTGATGACCTTGTAACATTTACAGAGCGAAATAATGGTCTGCCGTTTTTAACAATTAAAGAATATGACGGCATAAAAAAAACTTTCAGAAAGCAGATACAGAATTTAAAAGATTTAAAAGTACATCCAGAAAATCCACAGATTGTTATAACAACTACACGTGCCGAAACCTTTATTTCTAAAGATGCAGGACAAACCTGGAAGAGCCTGGGATTTTCTTCTAAAACTATGGGTGCCAAATCGGTGGCAGTTGCATCACTTCCGGTTTCAGAAACCGGCACAGAAACAGAGCTTATTGCCTTTTTAGCACATTCTTTGTACGGACTTTCGTACATCAAGGTTGATGCAAAGAATCCAGCATGGATAGATATGAACCTTGGTTTTAATACAATAAAAACCATGACAGCTCCGGATGAACTTTCGGATATTTCAGCTGTGCTTGAAAATGATATGTACGGCAATAAAACTACATCGATTTATGTCGGACAGTCATTTGCACGTCGTCTTTATAAAATTAACTGGGAACACAAATGTGCACAAATGATTTACCGCGAGGACAATCCGAATAATTCAGACTGGATTAATGGAACTTTCGACAGTCTTAGTCCTGTAACAGTGGACACGGGCACACTGATTTATTTAACACGGGACGGCGGCTTTGCACGTTTTGACACACGAACAGGCGAAATTACAAATCAGCCTGCAATTGCATACATCTGGAATAAGTATATAAACAAAGCCGACTATCATCCGTCGTGTGCTTTGTTTTATCCGGGAATGACAGGTGCCAGTATTACACAATGTGTTTCGCTAAGCGAACTGTGGCTTTTGTATCCGGAAGATTTAAACACACAGTATTCAACATCAATCGAAGGTGTAAAAAGTTTGTATGTTCCGATTCGTCAGGCTGTAAATCCGAAGCAGTTGAATGAGCATTTAAAAACACTGAAAACCAATAAATTAAACAGCATCGTTCTGGATATGAAAGATGATTACGGCATTCTGCATTATCAGACAAAAGATCCGTTAGTTTTAAAAAAAGGTTATGTAAGTAAATATTCTTTTGATGATTTAGAAGCCTTTGTTGAAACAATGAAAAATGAAAAAGTCAAACTGATTGCACGTATTGTAGTTTTTAAAGATAAAAATTTGTATCAGTATGAAAAAAATAAATATGCAATTCTCGATTCAAAAACAGGAAAACCATGGCTTGGAATAAAAGGATACAACGAAGATAATTCTGCAAATTATTATGATGAACATTGGGTTGATCCATATTCAGAAGAAGTGTGGGAATACAATATTGCTATAGCAAAGGAATTGATAAGCCGCGGTTTTGATGAAATTCAGTTTGACTACATCAGGTTTCCAACTGATGGAAAAAATTTATATCAGACAAAATTCCGGTATCGTGATGCAGGCATGGATAAAGAAAGTGCATTAGTTTCGTTTTTGTCATATGCACGCAAAAACATTGATGCGCCAATTGGAATAGACATTTACGGGGCAAACGGCTGGTATCGTTCTGGAACCAGAACAGGACAGGATGTTGAACTGATGGCATCTTATGTTGATATTATCTGTCCAATGTTTTATCCGAATCATTTTGGTCAGGGAGACATGGCTTTTGAACCAATGGCAGAACGACCTTACAGAATCTATTATTACGGAACCTACAGAAACACAGTAATTGCAAGAAATCAGGTTTTGGTTCGGCCGTGGGTACAGGCATTTTTCCTCAAGGTTTCGTATGATATCAGGTATTACGACAAAAACTATGTTCGCCGCGAAGTATATGGTGTACGTGATTCAATTAATAAAGGATACATGTACTGGAATAACTCCGGCCGCTACGAAGATATCAGTCCGGATCCGACAGATGAAGAACCGTATCCGTGGAAGCAAGGTGGTGTACAATGAATGATGCAGTAGTGATGAGTAATGCAACTGGCAGTGTAATTTCGCCGATTCTTCAGTGGGGCATTAGAGTTATAAAAGCAATACAGAATTTTTTGCCGGAGTGGGCTTTACGCATAATTGATGTGCTGACAAAATTCAGCGGCGAACTGATGTACATTCTTTTGGTGTCTTTTATTTTGTGGTGTATCAGTTACAAAAAGGGATACAGGCTTTTGTGGACGCTTGCTTTCAGTTCTGCTTTAAACAATGTGCTGAAATTTTCTTTACGAAAACTGCGCCCATATCAGATTGATTCAGAAGTGTACCGGTTTTCTGAAAACAGTTTTTCAACACCTTCGGGGCATTCACAAATATCAGCAGCGGTGTTTCCTGTTCTGGCATATGACCTGATTGCCAGACAATCCAAAGTAAAACGCATTCTTGTTGCAGTTTTCGTTCCGCTTATAATCGGATTTTTCCGTGTTTGTGTCGGAGTGCATTTTCCAACTGATGTTTTATTCGGGTGGGGTGTTGGTGCTCTTACGGCTCTCTGTGTGATTTTTTTGTGGGATAAGATTGCTGCTTTTGTTACAAAGCTTCCGTTTTCTGCAAAGTTTTTACTGGCATGTGTTTTGTGTATTATTCTGAATCAGTATGCAATTGAAGATGTAAGCATGAGTGGCTTGTTGTTTGGAATAATGAGCGGTGCAATAGTTATGGATAAAGACAAAACAAAGTTTGATGCATCTTCTGGAGTGTGGTGGAAAAAACTTATCCGCTATGTTTTAGGGCTTGCATTAATCGGAATATTTTTTGTTGTCCTAAAAAAACTGATGCCGGGTTCAGGAAGCAAATATTATCTGTTGAGTCGCTTTTCGCGTTATGCAATTTTAGGATTTTTAGAAGCATACTTAATTCCAAAATTTTTTGTTTTAACAAAGCTTGCTTCTGGAATAAAGGCAGAGGAAACAAATGCCTAATGCACACAATTATACGCCAGATCAGAGTATTGCTGCCATTGCAACAGCCCTTGCTCCTTCTGCTTTAGCGGTAATAAGAACATCTGGAAAAGATGTTATTGATTTAGTTGCAAAAATATTTTCTCGACCGAAAGCTCTTTTACAGGCAGAAGGTAACCAGATGGTTTACGGCTGGATTGTTGATAAAAACAAAAATCAGCGTGTAGACGAAGTAATGCTGGGTGTCTATCGTGCACCAAAAAGTTTTACTGGCGAGAACATGGTTGAAATATACTGTCACGGTGGAACAAGCCCTGTCCTTGCTGTTTTTAATCTGCTTTTGAAAAATGGTTTCAGGCAGGCTGAACGTGGTGAGTTTACATTTCGGGCTTTTATAAATGGCAAAACAGATTTAACCAAAGCCGAGGCGGTTCGTGAAATAATTGACAGTCATACAGACGAAAGCCGAAGCCGTGCAGCAGGAAGACTGGCAGGAAACCTTTTTGAACAGATTGATTCAATAAAAAAACTGATAATTGATACACTTGCAGAAATAGAAGTAGAAATAGAATATCCGGAAGATGAAGAAACAATTGCAAATGCCTTTGACAGAACTAGTTTAAAAGTAGCACAGGAAAAACTAAATCAATTAAGTAAAAGCTGGTCAGCCGAAAAACTTTATCAGGATGGGGCACGCATTATGCTTTGCGGCAGAACTAATGCCGGAAAGTCCAGTCTGTTCA
>JAEEGL013894550.1_pt1 | contig 26227 bp, 15 predicted proteins | sample 9134231 | NCBI WGS metagenome assembly JAEEGL01 (sample SAMN16246548, study PRJNA631951) | gut metagenome | biome: gut microbiome; feature: rumen; material: fiber-attached | host: Bos | place: Iran: Karaj | collected 2018-10
TACCGACATTATCCACTCCTGGATACGCTACATCTCCTATCACAGCCCTCCTGAATGGCGGCTTTGATAATGGCTTAGACCCGGAAATCGGTGTGCTTCTCAGCCGTCTGAAATCACTGGATGACCGCCATCACAAAGCTGCTGATGAACTGGATGCCGTTGTCAGCACGCGTGGGACGTTCATATATATGATCGTACATCGCGGCTATTTCACAAGGAAATTTGTCGAAGAATACTTCCCGGAAGAGATACACGAGAAGTTGCTAACTCCGCTGCCTATCACAGACCCATTCGAGCTGTGCTTTGCGCTTCTCTATCTCGTAGAGACAGGCAGCGACATTCCGTGGCTCTATGGCTCATGTATCGGAATGATGTCTGAAGTGATCGACTGTCTGCCGTGGGGCTTGTCTGACTATAGCGAGATGGAAGATCCCTACTGGGAAGATATGCCGCCTATCGCTTCAAAGATACCGGATTTTCCGGATTGGTATCAGCGGGACTTTGCATGGAAGGGCGATGATGAGTACGATGCCCGGAGTCTTGCCCAGATTGTTTATGAGGCAACCGGCTGTCTGATGCCGCGTGATCTGCACCGCTACGATGCCATGCTTAAGGATCTCGGAAAATACGGGATCAAGCAGAATAAGGCTATCGCCATGCTGTACTGTATGCTGGCACTGAGTAACGTAAGACGGCGGGTAAATCCTAATAATCTCGAAGCAGATTATATGAGAGTGATATCGCACGAGGAGCCAGTTGCGGACGAGGAGCCAGTTGCGGAGACCACACCGGAGGATTGGGCAAAACAGAAAGCGGCACTTGAGAAGCAAATACAGCAGCTTCGCTCTGCACTGCATACTGCCGAGAAATCAGCGGAGGACAGCAAAAGAAAGCTGGAGCAGCAGCAAAAGCTGGCTGAGGCTGAACACAGAGAGCTTGCTGATCTGCGAGAGATCGTGTTTAATAAAGATATCGTTGATGAAGCTGATGATGTCGCTGTTGACAATGCTGCATATCCCTATACAGTTCAGAAAAGCACAGTCGTGTTCGGCGGTCATGAAACATGGGTAAAAGCTCTGAAGCCGCTGCTAAAGGGCGACATCAAGTTCATTGCGAGAGAGATGAAGATAGATGTATCGCTCGTCCGGTATGCGGATGTGATCTGGATCCAGTCGAATGCTATCCCACATAGGTCATATTACAGCATCGTCAACACCGCCCGGAAGCTTGGCAAGCCGATACGCTACTTTACGAATGCAAGTGCGGCGAAGAGCGCGGAGCAGATCGTTGAGAATGATAAGAGAGGGTGACGGCAAAACTATATGACAAATGAAAACGGAGAGTGGATCATGCGGGGCTTAGCTTGGGATGATCCGTATAGGATACGCACATGGCAGGAGCTTGCAAGCTGGGTAAACGAGATCGGTTTCCTACCACTGTTCGCAAATGATATCACAGGCTTTTCGGCAGAAGAACATGTCTCTCCAAATTACTGGTGGACTGGTGACAAGGAGCAGGATCCGTGGGAATGGCGTGAGATCATCGCTGCAAGTCACGAGGTCGCCTACGGTAAGTTCTTCGGCGGTAAGGCTGGATTCATCAGCAAGGCATGGCTGCCATACTTTGCAAACTATCGGCGCAACGGCTATGACTTTGATTCCCGCTACGAGGATGGGCTTGCAACTTACCGTGAGAAGGTCATCATGGATTATTATATCGGTGAAGATGGCGAGGGTGATATACTCTGGAAGCAGGATGCGATTCTCTCAACAGAGTTAAAGAAGATGGCTGGCTTCGGCAAAGGCGGTCTGAAAAACTATCCCGGCATCATCACAGGGCTGCAAATGCAGCTATATCTTGTCATCACAGACTTTCAGCGGCGCAAGAACAAGAAAGGTGCTGAGTATGGCATGAGCGTGTCCGTGATGTTCCCACCGGAAATGATCTGGGGGTATGATCTTGTGACGAGTGCCTACAGTGAGGAGCCCGTGGAATCATGGCAGCGGATAGTTGACCATGTGAAGAAACTGTATCCGTATAGTGAAGATAGTGCTGTGATTGGGCTGATTGGGAAGAAACCTATAGAATAGCGAGTGCGGTCTTGAGCTTTCTGATTACACGGTGACGGCTATATGTATATGGCTCTATAGAGGGTACAACTAAATAGTAGAATAAGTCTCCCCAAGTGTTGAACAGGCAGTAAATGATTATTGTTTTCACTTGGGGAGTTTTATTCAATACATAAAAGGAGCGTCTATTTCTGCCAGTTGTATACATTCAACGAAATTATATTCACAGTATAGAAATTTCACAATCAAATTGCTTGACAAAATGAGGAAAAATGTGGTATACTATTTGTAGATATTGAATCAATATCGAGGTTTGATTATCCAAACGCTTCTTTTTGCACACCGTGAATTGGTAATTGTGTAAATAGCCGATTCATGAAGAATAATGAGTAACTTTTTAGGAGGTATCACTATGGCATTTAATCCCACTGCACTGCAACCGCCTACCCAAAAGCCCAAGCCAGTTATTTTACTCTTAGATGTAAGCGGTAGCATGAAAGGTTCTAAAATTGAAACTCTGAATGATGCTGTAAAAACGATGATAGATGTTTTTTGCAAAGAAATGGAAAGTAGCGAGACCTTGGTTTATCAAGTTGCTATTTTTACTTTCGGTGAGCTTATAGAACTTCATACTCCGTATACGCCTGTCGATGAATTGAAAGCTAAAGGCATTTCTCATTTTCAGGCGAGGGGCGGAACGCCATTGGGTTATGTACTGAAACAGGCTAAGTCGATGATTGAAGACAAGAATGTGACAAAGGGAATGAAAGTACCGGCTGTCATTTTAGTGTCTGACGGAAGACCTGATCCGCCAAGTAGTCACGATGATTGGCGTGAAGATCTAAGAGCGTTTATTGATGATGGGCGTTCTTCAAAAAGTGAACGGTATGGAATTCCGATTGGAAGAGATGCAGATCGTAGTGTGATGGAACAGTTTGCTCCCAAAGAGAATATTTATGAAGCCGAAAATGCTGAAGATATTGTGAAGGCATTCAAAATGGTTTCTATGTCAGTTAGCACTAAAGCACGTGCTTCTAGCGTTGCAAGTGTACCAAAGGCTGATGTTTCTATGGATGGCAGACCAGCATCAAAACCTGTTACTTCGAATTCGAATAACTCAGGTGATGATGATGATGGGCTGGAATGGTAAAGAAAAGAATAGATTCAGGAGGTATGTTATATGTCACAGGCTATTGCAGATTATGAACAGTTGCGAGCTTTTGCTGGAAGATTACAGCAGTACCTTGCCACGCTTAATAAAGAAACAAATGCTCTTCAGGATTCATTTCGGGGTCTGAAAGGAACTTGGCGCGATGAAAAGAGTGCGTCATTCGAAAAGACTCTTCGTGAACTCGTAAATGCTCAAAATGCATTTGAAGAGAACGCCAAGAAGCAAATTCCGTACCTTCTTGCTATGGCGGATGACCTTGAACGCTATATGAAGCGGTAAACGCTATGGCAGAACAAGCAATTGTACTCTCGGCGGAAGGAATGATCGTAGCTGCACAAACAATTACTAGCACATTAAAAGACACAAAACAGGAAATAAAAGCTCGTTTGGAATCCGCCGAGAGAATACTGAACGACACCAAAAAAGAGCAAAGCATTTCGGAAGGGATGCTTACGGCCGCAAAAGCAGTGGAAGCCGCAGCTGCGGCGGCGTTAGCCGCTGCAAGTGCAAAAGCGGCAAAAGCAGCGGCAGCAGAAGCGGCAGCTATTGCATCGGGAAATCCAGTGGCGATAGCTGCCGCTTCTGCAGTTGCAGTGGAGGCAGCTGCACGAGAAGCAAAAGCTCTTAAGGAGCACAGGAAAGCAGTTGAACATCGTAAAAGACTTGAAGAAAGAGTAAGGCTTGCCCGAAAATGTGTTGAGATTGCCACTTCAAATAACAAAATCCTTCAATCCGCACTATTTGGCTTGGAAAAAGTCCTTTGTACAATTGGAGCTCAGGGAATTAGCAGATTGCGCTTAGCGTATGACGATACCAGAAACTATAATTCCGAATTATCTCCATTTCCAAATTTGGACTTGAATTTCCTATTATCAGGGACAAGTCACACTAATTTAGATTCACAGTATGCTGATGCCCCGACTATGAATTCAGATAACAGTAACAATGAAACTAAAATCCTGGAGGATTATGCTTCAACTGAAAAGACTGCTAAAAATGATGTTCATACTGATGCTGAAGCATCGAGGAATGTTGCAGATGCCAATTCTGCTGAGGACAATGATTGCCATCAGAATTCAAGTGAACCCGAACGTAAAATGCATTATGATGACAACGGGAATCTTTACAGGATTGGCAATGATCTTCAGCCTAATACCACCTATACAGTTAATGGATATACCTATCAAACAGATGAGCAAGGCAGAATTATATCCGCATCTGGTACACTAAGAGTAAAAGACCGCAAAGAAAGAATGCCGATACGGGATACTATTGAGGACATTGGAAAAGGCGATGAAAAAAGTGACGACGATAGAGGCCACCTAATAGGCGACCAGTTTGATGGGTCTAATGGCCTGGAAAACATGATACCACAAAATGCAAGAATAAATCGGGTGGTATATAAAAATTTTGAGAATCAACTTGCAAAGCTAGTTAAAGAAGGGAAGAAAGTGACTGTCTTGGTTGAGCCTTCATATACTGGTGATTCACATCGACCTGATGGCATATGGGTTACATATACAGTAGATGATGGAACCGAAGAGATGGTTTTCTTTCCGAATGATGAGGAGGCAACACCGTGAACGAACAGATTTATCAAGAAGTTTTCGATAATATTGAACCGTTTCTTCCGCAGAAATGGAATACGCTTATTTATAGGTGTTTCTATACTCAAGGAAGCTGGAGCATGAAATTCTATGTTAAGCAAGACGATGAAAAGTTTATTGATTGCTTTAAAATTTCCTCAAACCGAAAACTGCTTCTTCAGACATTTCAAAAGATAGAGCGTATTTTATCTTCTGCTAGAAATGAGACAACAGATAAAAATAGGTGGACTACAGTAACACTCATTGTTAATGCTGACGGAGAGTTCAAGGCAGATTATACCTACACAGATTTATCTGAAAATATGGTTTCTTATACGGAAGAATGGGAAAAGAAGTATTTGATTTGAATCTATTCCTTTGATAATAAATAGTGAGGTATAACATTATGGTAGAAAAGCCGCTGGATTCCATTACTTCCGGTAAAAAACAGTTTACTAAAGTCGTTCAAGATAGATTTGGTGAAGCTGTTTCTAAGGAAATATTTGATAAAATGATAGAAAACTTACAGCAAATACAAAGTGTCGATCAAGCAGCCAAACTCCGGGAAGCGGAGATAACTGCGCTTACTATTCGTTTGAGGACTATATTATGATTACAAATCCTATAGCAACACTCCTGCATAAGCTAGATAACGCCATTGATAAGTACAAAACGAATCTCGCAATTATAGATCGAGATTTTGTAGACGAAAATGACAGGGTTCTATCTAGGGAGTATTCAAATTATCAGCATAGAAGAAATACCGTTATTCAACGATTTAAAAAGGAAATCGTAGATATTCAATACGAATTAGATGCTCTTTGCAAGGATATTCGTATTAGCCAACCAGAGTTAATTAATCTTACAGCTGAGAGCATTAGAAAAGAACAACGATTTCCGAGTGCCCTTGCACTTGATAAGATACGTGTTCAATACTCAGATCTTGATTTCTGCGTTCCTAGATTGATTAGATTTCCTTTTTCACATAATATCGCTCTTCCAAATAGTATTGCGAGTGAGCAGATTCCTCGTCTTCTTTTACGTATGCTATATTCTCTTCCGTGCGGAAAAATAGTTCTTCATATTTTTGATCCGCTAAATCTGGGTGACTCTGTAAGAGACTTAAAGAATCTTTTGACAGAAAGTAAATTGTTTCCTGATAAAAAGATTCTTTCAAGCAAAAAAGAAGCTCGCGAATGCTTGGAAAATGCCATACTTTATGCTGAAAGTCTTATTCAAAGTGTTTTTCCTTCTGGTTGTAATAGCTACACGGAGTATAATAGTCTTCAGCGTAAAAATAACGAATCAAAGAACACTCTTCCATATCATGTCTATTTGTTTTTTGATGTTCCACAAAACCTTGATGAACCGAGTATGGAAATGTTATCTACTCTATCCGGATTAAGCAATCGTTGTGGGCATTTGGTCATTACAACGTATGATCCATCGGTTGTTGTATCTGAAGATCCGGAAGGACACCCCGTGTTTTTTGATAAATCCGTTCAGCTCCTAAAAAAAATAATTGCAACATCTCGTGGAGATGAGATGTTCACTGGACTGAAGGATGATCATTTTAAGCATATCAAGTTATCGTATGCTCTTGAACATCTCCCAGCTGAAAACGATCTTCTAAATAGAATTGCTGATTTGCGAAGAGTTTACGAAGATATTGCAAACACTGGTACATCTTTTGCTGATATGAATGCCGGAAGAAAAATGTTCGATTGCTCTAGTGTGAATGGTCTTGAAATACCTATTGGCTTTTCAGATACGAGTAATAGTCTTTTAAGCATGCATCTTAATGACGCAACACCGCATTATCTTATTGGCGGCACTACGGGTTCAGGAAAATCCAATTTGTTACACATTCTCATACTAAGTATGTGTACTCGTTACTCTCCTAATGAATTGGAGGTTTATCTTCTCGATTTTAAGGACGGAGTAGAATTCTCAGCATATGCAAGTCCAACGCTTCCACATGCAAGACTGGTCGCAATGGAGGCTGATACGGAGTATGGTGTTAGTGTTCTAAGGTATTTAATCTTGGAAAAAGAACGTAGAAATGCCGAGTTTAAAAAACATAAAGTTAAAGATATTGCGGGCTATCGAAATGGACAATTCGGAAAGATGCCTCGAATTGTTGTAATTATCGATGAATTTCAAGTTCTTTTTAGCAATGAAGATAAAGAACGAACCTTGGAAAACCTCAATATGTTGGCTAAACAAGGTCGTTCATGCGGCATTCATCTTGTTATGGCTACGCAATCACTCACTGATGTGGCTAATTTTTCAGATACTCAATTTGGTGGAAGAATAGCACTCAGATGCTCGGCGGATGATTCCAAAAATCTTATGGGAGGACCTTTAACCAATAATGAGGCTGCTTCAGAGTTAAAAATCCCCTATGCCATCCTTAACACTGAGAATGGAAAAGTTGCGGGTAATCGCAAGTTTGCTGTTCCTGGAGCGGAGCAAATAATTAGTAGTTCAGTTGAAGCTATAGTTGCGGAATCCAATACCATTAACTATTGTGGCCAAACAGACTTGTTTTATGGACAAAAGCTTCCGAAGCATCCCGATTTTAGTCGATTTAGAAATGACGAATCCATTAGAATTCTATTGGGTGAATCACTTGAATATCCTTCTCGTGAATTCTCAATTCGTTTAGAGAGTAAGGGCGGACACAATATTGTTATATGTGGCAATAATGATGTATTCAAAAAAGGCTTGCTTCGCTCAATTAGCATGTCTGCCGCAGGATGCGAAAGAATAAAGAGAATTGTCTATATCGGATTCTCAAATATAACGGAAGCACAAATCCAAAACATAGATATCTCCAGCTATGAAACAACGGCGGATTGGATTCGCTCCGAATTAAATAATAAAACCAATTCCGGAACCATAATTGTGTTAAATGGTGTTAATCTTCATAAGGAAATCAATTTGGATCCTTATGCAATCGATGCCACCGAGGAAGTTACCTTCTTTAAGGACTTTCAATCCGAAGGTTATAAGAATGACTGCTTTATCATTGCTTTTTATGAGCGTTTAGACGAATTTAATGATAGCGGTATTGATGAAAAGTATTATATTCACAGAATTGGCTATGGTATGAGCAACAATGATTCAAATCGCTTTACTGGTGACTATATTGATTTGCCAAGTCGTCAGTCATCACGTGCGCTATATTCGTGTGGTGGGAAATTCAAAGGCTTTTTTAAACCGTACGGAGATGAACAATTATGATAAGAAGAATTCATATAATAATAGATTGTTCTGGTAGCATGATGGCGTATGGAAAGAAGGAAATTTTACTAAATGCTAATCGAGCTTTAAGAAGATGCTCGATGAAAAGAGAGTATCAATCTTTTCAGATAGGCTTTTATCAATGGAATACAGAAATAACAATATGGAACAAGGGTACTCTTCAAATTCACGGGAGCGCAGATATAAATGCATTCATGAATTTTTTAGAAGAGTGTGAAGAGAATGATCGTATTCTGTTGTTAAGTGATGGTAGCTTTTCATTGGATGAAATAGAAATAAAGCTGAAACAAGATAAAATCATCCTTCTTCCAATAGCAGTTGGTGCTGATGCTGATTTGAATTCTCTTAAAAGAATGTCATCTGTTAGGAAAGTTTACACTATTTCTTCGATTATAGATGTTTTTGAGAGAATCTGTAACGGGTTTGATCAGGAGGTGCGCTAATGATAGCTGGCGGAGTAAGTATAAAAGGAAAGAAGCATGAACAAAATCAAGACAGTTTCTGGGCGCATTCTGATAGTGATCTAACCGTTTTAGCTATTTCAGATGGGTTAGGAAGTTGCAAGTATTCTCACTATGGTTCGCAAGCCTTTTGTAATAGCGTTAGAGAAATCTTTAGTCATAAAGACTCTTTGCAATATCCCCCCGAGGAAATGTGTTCTGAAATTCATAAGCACTGGCTTCAGAGCCTTAATGGTCATCAAATTAGCGACTGCTATGCTACTGCATTGTTTGCTGTTTATTATAATTCTACACTGACCTTGTGTGCATTAGGTGATGGTTTTATTGCTGCTATTTACGATGAATCGAAGAAACATATTCTTTGGGACGATAAAGAAGATTATTTTATTAATGAAACAGATTGTCTTCAAGAATCATTTGAATCATCTGATTGGCGCATATTCCAGTGCAAATGTGATAATCTTCAAGCATTGATTGCTTCATCTGATGGCATGGAACTATACCCAGATGGGGAAGAATCAATACTTGCATTTATAACAGGGTTCAGTAATGGGTATACTGGTAACATGAAGAGTGAAATCGAAAAAGATATTCAAAAATGGCTTAGCGAATGGCCGGGAGATGATGATAAGACTGTAGCGTATTGCATAGAGTAAAGGAGGGCAACACAGATGAACGATAAATCTATTGAAGATATATATTCACGCGAGTATTATCTGACAAATGAGATTAGTCGTGGTGGACAAGGTGTTGTGTATCGTACAAACGATCCGGATATTGCCATCAAAATGGAGTTAGATGGAGAGCGTATTAAATGTGATCCTACTGAAAACAAAAAATACATCCAGCTATGTCATCTTCCGATACCAGAAGATCTGCATATTACCAGACCATTAACAACATTAAAGTCGGTAACGGGATACACTATGAATCTTTTATCTGATATGATTTCGTTTGATAAAGCCTTTTCTCAAATGCCAGCTGTTCTACCCAATAATGAGTGGATTGACAGTACTTTCAATGATGAAAGCCTTAAACAGATGGGGCAATTGTATAGAAAATACTATGCTTCTGGTGGAAGTCGAAGACGATTACAAGCATATTTAAAAGCAGCCTTTGTTTTTTCTCAACTTCACGAAAATGGACTTATCTACGGAGATTTAAATGCCGAAAATCTATTCGTATCCTCCATAGCAGACTCTTCATATCCAGCTGTTTGGCTTATAGATGCAGATAATGTCAATTATATATCTAATAACTCAACGGGCTACTATACGCAAAGGTATTGTGCCCCTGAAGCTTCAAGAGGCGTATTCAGTTTTGCATCTGATTGCTACTCATTTGCTGTTTTATTGTTTGAACATATAACAATGCAACACCCTTTTGAAGGCTCACAATACAGTGAATGGGATGATTTTGACGGTCCAGTTGAAGATGAAATTGCTAAAGGATCGTTTGCCTGGATTTGGGATGAGGATGATGATAGTAATAAACTGGAACCCTATTTGCCGCCTTCATATTATCTAAGTGACGATTTAATTAGTTTGTTTGCTCAAACGTTTTCTGATGAAGCACGACAAAAACCAGGAAAACGTCCAACAATAATGGAATGGAGCAACACAATTGCCAGACTTCTTGACAATACTGTTGTTTGTACAAAATGTGGAATGGGTTTTAATGCGCTTTCACATAGTGATTGTCCTTGGTGTGATGCAGTCATTCCAATGCTAACTATATCATGTTATCAATTTAGTGGTGCGACAAAAAAGGAAATATGGGAATTTCATCATGAAATAAATGATGGCGATTTAATTCACATTCCTATGCGTGCTGTTGGCGGGTTTATTCAAAATGACACAGACGCATTTCAAATTTTTATTCGTAACGACAAAATAACATATTCTGGATTTAATAATTCAATCAAGTGTGTATACTCACAAAATGACACAATTCAACCGGTTTTTGGCAAAATTGAGCTTCCTATTGGAACACATATTTTTATTATTAAAGATACAAGCGACGGCTATGAAACGGAGATAGAGGTGCATATCAATAATGGACTTTAAAGAAATAATGTTTAATAAGGATTATGTACTCGAATCTGTAGGCTGCCAACTCGACATTGAAGAAACCATCGTAGCAGGAACAGGTCGAGTAATGTTCAACACAAACGATAATCTAGTTTTTACTACGGAAGGAAAAAGATACTCTTTTCAGATATTGGATAAATCTATATATCAGCAGGTTGTATCTTATCTAAAACGTGGATTATATTGTGTAGCAGAAAAAACCGATAATGAGCACGGTCTGCATTTCCATTTAAGGCTAGTATTCTTTGCAGGGATAGAACGCTGGGGGGCAGTTCCACTCGTTGTTTCTGGAGACATATTAGCAAAAGTTGAAACCAAATTAAAGAAGAAACTCGATAATTTGGATAGCTTGTTTTCATTGACGATTGGTTCTACTAAGCATTTTGTATATTCAATGAAAACCTCTTTTCAAGATACGTCAAATTCCTCCGAAGCAGATAACGACATAGAAATTGAATCTGAAAATATTGATAAATCATTGGAAGAAAGTGAAACCGATGATAATCAATTGCAAAATGATAATGTAGAAAGGCATATAATAAGGATTTATGGCGAAAATTGTATGATCCAAGCATGTCTTATCGGTGAAGATATGGACGCATATCTAGCTGTAGAAAAAATACAGTTTAGAGTGAATAATGTTCCATGTTTACGTCTTGGAATCGGTTCGCTTTCATTCACAAGTCAGCGTGAATTTGCCTCAAAAAAAGTACGAGACACACTTGCTACCACTCCGGGGTACATTTCTTTATGGGATCAATACTCTGATAAAGAGGGCGAATTCTTATTACGGAAAGCGCGTGAAGTTGGAATGCTAAGTTGGAATACTGAAGGCATCACAGCAGAACAGAATGGAATTCTTATACCGGTTAAACAAGAGTGTCTTGATGCATTGAGAATCATTCAAGCTGGTGATTATATTTCTTTTGATGAAGAAGCCCCGCCTTATTTAATTGATCTTGACTTAACATGGAAAGAGTGGAAAGCATCTGCACGATCCCCTCGTTCTGATAAACATAGTGAAGATTCTCAGCAGCTAAAACAATCGTACTCAGCTAAACTTGCATCTAAACAAGTGAAGGTTATTAAGAACACAGGACGAGCATTATTATTAGAAATTCAGAGTTTGCCAAAAGGTTTTGCTTCCCTATCGATTGTTGGCGATGAGAAGCAAATAGAAAGGCGAAAAAAGAGTAGAGATAGAATTCGACAAGGGCTTGCTGCTAATCCCAACCTTGGATATATTATTGAAGGAATTCCGTACATGGATTCAAGTTCTGTTCCTTCGAGAAAGCACTACGATCCACTTTCACCGTTGGTATTAGATAAAATATTCAGTCACCCACCTACACCGACTCAACGCAGAGCTATAGAAATAGCGTTGAACACACCAGATATCGCCATTATACAAGGACCGCCAGGAACTGGCAAAACCACTGTGATAACTGCTATTATCGAAAGATTAAATGAACTAGCAGATAAAAACTCAACATTAAGAGGCGAAGTGCTAGTAACTAGTTTACAGCACGATGCTGTTAAAAATATTCAGGAGCGACTTAGTATTAACTCATTGCCGACTATAAAATTTGGAACAAGTCGAAAGCAGGGACAGGATGACGAATTTGACATTGCAACCGAAACATGGTGTGAAACATGCGCAAAAAAACTTAGGGAACGGCACACGTGCCTTCGTAAAACCGAAGCCGAAATCGAATTATCTAGATTAATCGATCGTTATATTCGTACGCCTAATGAAAGCAACGCTTTATTAGTCCTTAAATATTCATCTGAATTAACGACCGATAAATCATTAAGTGATGACATTCGCTCCCTAATTCAAGAATTAGAAATACATTCAAGAGACGAATATAACGATATAATCAACATAGTGCGAAGACTTAGAACTAATAGGACTTCTTTTGGGGATGATGGCCCCGAAAGAGCTATGGATGCGTATATTTCTCTTGAAGGAATGCTTATTCAAAGTGAAAGCAGCAATAGAATCCTAAGTGTATTACAACGTGCCGCCATGATGAAACAAGAATCTATCACCGACGAATTGTTAATAGAATTAGAAACAGTTCAGGAAGAATTGTTAGACCGTTGTTTTCCTCCTCCATACTATCGTCAACCAACCGTACGAAAGGATATCTTAAGTGTATGTGAACGAGTTCAGCAAGAAGTAAGAAACGCCGGCAATGAAGAGGAGCGAATCCTTTCGGAGTTTCTTGATGAACTCGAACATAATACTATGGCTGTTCGAGAGTCACTTAAGAATTATTGCTTTGTCTTCACTGCTACATTACAGCAAAGCGAAGGAAGGGATATTCATCGTGCCAAGGGATTAAGTATGGGCAAAGAAATGGAATATGATACAGTTATAGTTGATGAGGCAGCGCGAGCTAATCCTGGTGATTTGATGATTCCTCTTGCGCGAGCTAGAAGTAAGATAATACTTGTTGGAGACCATAGACAGCTTCCACACATGTATGACGAGGAAATATTCGATGAGTTGAAAAGCACTGGAAGCACGGTTGATGAATCCGATATCAAAATCAGTCTGTTTCAACATCTTTTTGAAAATGCCAAAAAACTCGAAGAAGCAGACAATATTCAGCGTACAGTTACTCTAGATGCACAGTACCGAATGCATCCTACTCTAGGTCATTTTGTAAGCGAAATGTTTTATGAAAACTATGACGAACAATTTGATTCACCTTTACCTGAGACGCTGTTTGAACAGCCACTTGTTCCTGCACCACTTGAATGGATAAATGTGAGACCGGATTGTGGTAAAGAAGAGCGCGATTCACATAAGAGTCGATTTAGAATAGCTGAGGCTAGAATCATCGTCGATCGTATCTGTGAATATTTAGCTAATCCTCAAACTGAGAAGATGTCTTTTGGTATCATTTCATTTTATAGCGCACAAGTAAATAAAATAAGAAAAATGCTAGAAGACAGCGGGGATTATGTAGCTGAGGCTATGCGTAATGGACGATTACGAGTTGGAAGTGTTGACTCTTTTCAGGGTATGGAATTTGATGTGATCTTTTTGTCTGTTGTGCGAAGTGGTGCACGATTTGAAAAAATAGACATGAGAAAACTATCATATGACAAAGAATATCTGAATACTGTGGGTATGAGTACTTATGGTTTTTTAACATCAGAAAACCGTTTATGTGTTGCACTTAGCCGCCAAAAAAAGCTTTTAGTAGTAGTTGGAGATGCATCTATGTTTTCAGGCGGTAATGCTGAAAGTGTTGCTAATCTATGTGTACCGGCTATGCCTGCATTGTTTAAGTTGTGTAAGGAGAAGGGGGTTGTAGAGGAATGCTAAGAGTTTTAAGCCTGTTTCAATCAAAATCTTATTCCGAACAATTCCCTTGCTTTCGTACAATCTACGAAAAAGATTTATTCATTCCAATGGATTGTTATGCATTATCAATTCCAGTTTCAACTTCAATCGATATGAACCAAGATACAGATATTTTTTTGGATACTGTATTGAGGCTTTTTCAGTTGAATGGTGAATATACGGTTAACAAGATTAAAGACATAATGTGCATTGATGGTGAATTTGTTCGGTTTATTATTTTACGTCTCCAAGAAAAGGGATTCCTAAACCATCAAAACCAAATAACTGATGAAGGAAGACGATATTTATCTCGCTCCTTTACTCTTTCTGGGGGAGACGCGTTCATCTCTGCATATGCCTTTTCACGCAAAGATTCTGAAAATCTATTATCATATATCCATACACAAAAATTGCAATTTGAAAAAGCCACTGCTAAAAATAATTCATTGATTCTTTCACTTGGAACATCAGGAAAACCAATAACCATAGAAGGTCGTTATTTTCCTGAACGAACCGACAAGCACCCTCAGAAGAGACCATCAGCTTCAAATATCCGTAAGCTTATTTCTCATTATAACCAAATGTGCGAGCAATCATCTGTTTATAAACCCATTCAGTATCAAAATGATTATATGATTGACATTAGTCAAGATCAAAGTATTATTCTTCATTGTAAGGCTGTGATACAAGAGGGTAATAGTGATGTATTGTTAGTATCAGATGGTTTTAGTATCAACTGTGACGAATTGGCAAAAGAAATATTTGAAAAGTATCCTGATTTAGAAAAAGAACTCCTCAGTAATGCCGTTCATATTGTTCAAGGAGGAATGACAGCGCTTGCTGAAACAGAAAGTACTTCTAAAAATACTCCTTACATTGAAGTAACTAGACGTCTTTCAAAGCGCTTTCATTCTGATTCTATTGATGCTACTGTTGATTCTTTCGACGAAATAATCCGTCGTAATAACAGAAGACTTAGAGAATTATATGAGGCGATAGAGTGGACTTTACTTTATAATGCTCGTCAATATCCACTATCGATGAATATGCTGGATTTCTTTAAGAGTCATTCTTCTTCGGAAAACTATTCAACTATGGAGTCACTTTCGGAGCAAATTGGTTTATCTACCGAGTTGCCCAAAAACCTTTTAGCGCATCTCAACCGTGCTGGAATAGAACGCTCCTTAGTAAAAGGAATTCCGGATATTGGAACACTACTTCCGCTAGTTATTGTTTCGGCATGTGAAGAAAAATCGCATCCCCTTCATAGGGCAGTTTCTGAAATGCCAGACTTTCTAATATATTTAGAAAGGTTGCAATTCTATGCAAGACAAGCTCGACATGAAGCCGGCGCTGATGTTATCAATGACAATAATCTTGACGAGTTAGAAGAATTCGTTCAGCATTTGGTTATAATTCTTCTTCCTGATATTCAGGTTGACAATAATACGCCCAAACAACAGGTTCAACTCTATAGTAGTGCTTCGCAACGTCGAATAAATGCTCGCTTTAGTTTAGCAAATGTTTTGGGGTGGGAAGTATATCAACGCCTTGATCAATCTCTACAAGCCGAATTGATACTAATTTCTCCAGATAAAAAGATAGATGAGCTTCCCCCAACAGGTGAGTTTGTTTTTTCGTTATCTCGGATACTAGAATTCTGCTTTCGAGATTATATTCGTAATAATCCACTGCGATTTTCCACTTCAGATAAGAGAGAAATACTAAATAGAATCGAAAATGATTGGAATACTAAAATACCTAACGGTATTACTCAGGTGGATCAGCGCTATTTAGAAGCAGCATTAAACGGGAGAAACGCTACTTTAAATGCTTACTACATAGCGTTTTTGTATCAGTGTGTCGAATCGAAAAAAATTGAAGCAAAGATCCTTCTTGATCAAGATTCATCCCATTTGATTGAAACGATTTCGAGGCTACGTGGACACACTGCCGAAGCTGCATTGTCTTATAGGATAGACGAATTGTTCCCATTTCGAGATGCAACTTTCAGAGTGGTTAAAACGCTTGCTTATCTATAAGAACAGGAGGTTATACATATGCAATCCAATATAATCGAACCCTCTCCTGAAGAAATGGAGATTTCGAGTGCAATGGCGCAAGAGGAGACAGATTCTCAAATTGCCGCTCCCTCATCTGACTCAACTTCCGATATAGAAGAAGGAACTCATACTAATAACGAAGACAGCAATCTTACAGAGAGACAGGAAGAACTTAAGCGTCAACTCGAAGCAATAAAACTTGAGGAAGAACTAGTTGCCAAGAAAAAGGATGAACTCAAGAAACTTTCTGACGAGATTCAAAAAAGACAGTTTCAGGCGGATCAGCTTGATAGTTCAGCACATGCGCTCCTTGCTGCTGTAGAGGAAGCTAAAGCGGCTGTTCTTTTGCGCGAAACGGATGTGCTAGCAAGAGAAACTGCTGTTACAGCTCAGGAAGCATCCGTCGCTTCTCTTCAAGAGAAGGTTCATGCGTTACAATCAACATTCGAAGCACAACAGGCACAACATGAGGAGGAACTAACACAAAAATTAGCGTCCTTACAAGCTGAATGTGACAGCTCGATTTCTAAGAAACGAATCCAAGCAGAAACAGACTTAGCAAGTGAAATAGCTCAAATGAAAAGTGATGCTACTACCGAAATCAGTGAGTATTTAACTAAGCTTCGTGAAGACGGCTTTGCAGCTTTAGACGCAGAGATTTCTAAAGCACGAACCACAAGATTGAAATCTCTTGAAGATGAAATGACGAAAAGGCGTGCTGATTTGGAGACTAGTTTAAAGGAAGCTCAAACATCACAAGATGAGGCAAAAAAACAATTAGAAGAACTTCAGAAGCAACTTAAACAAAGAGCGGACGAACTTGATCGTCGCGAACAGGAGCTCGCATTCAAAGAGGCAAAACTTCAAAGAGCACTTGAATTATTAAAGAACCAAGAACAGCAACTAAATAGTACAGTAGAACAGGCAGTTGCTGAACGTCAGCAAACCATGGATGCGCAGATTAAAACTGCACAAGATGAAGCTGAAAGATTACGTCGTTTGCTAGCCGAGGCACAGACTAAACTAGGAATGTTCAAGGATTTCCAATCAGTTTGGGGAGGAAACCCTGAAGAATTCCATGTGCAACTTTCTGAAATGCAACAAAAAATAGAACATCTTGAAGCTGAGTTGGCTACAAGACCTCAAGCGCATCTTATCGAGGATTATCAGACACTAAAAAAACAATATGATGAATTAATCTCAAAATATAGGGCACTTTCTTTGGAAAAGAAACGTTTTGATGATACTGAACTAGAAACTAGCGATTTACGAAGAGAGCTTGAAATACAGCAGGAACAGGTTAAGGCTTTGGAATTCGCAAATAATGAATACAAAGCGCGCTGTGAGGAATATAGAATTAAACTCGAACGCTATACTCATCCCGAAAATGCACCTATGCTTTATGAGGAAAGAGTAGCTGAGATTAGACAACCCTATCTTCGGGACATACCTCATCAAGACGAAAAATCAAAACAGCCCGAAAATGAAATTGAATGGCTTACACATATTGCAAACTCTTGCGATAGCTACGGCATTTCATTCCCAAGAAGAATACTTTATGCTTTTCATACTGCTCTTAAAATTGCGGATTGGTCGTCTATTACTGTTCTTGCTGGTGTAAGCGGAACTGGTAAATCTGAATTGCCTAGACTGTATTCAATATTTGGTGGTGTAAATTTTATTTCAGTTCCGGTACAACCTAATTGGGATAGTCAAGAATCAATGCTTGGCTATTTCAACTCCATTGATAATCGATTTGATGCTCAACCGCTTCTGCGATTCCTTGTTCAATGTACCAATACGGAGAAAAATGTTGGCGTAACGGAAACTGATCAGAAATCTGGAAGTATTGTTCCTGATGTTTATCCGCATCCACTTGGAAAATATGTTGCAATTGTGTTACTTGACGAAATGAACTTGGCTCATGTTGAACATTATTTTGCGGATTTCTTGAGTAAGCTTGAATCAAGACGTGGACTTGGAAGGGGCAAAGAACCAGAGATTGAAGTGAAACTAGGTGCGGGGTGCGAGCCATACCATCTTAAATTACGACGCAACGTATTATTTGTTGGAACAATGAACCAAGATGAAACAACAAAGTCTTTGTCTGATAAAGTTCTGGATAGAGGTATTGTGATTCATTTCCCAAGACCAACATCATTAAACAGCAGAATTAAAATGTCTGATTTAAGCATTGGTCGTTCTAACACGCTCCTTCAATATGCAACATGGTCAAGTTGGTGTAAACGTGAGACTGGATTTAACACTGAGGCTCTAAGCAAAATAATCACTCAATTTAAGCACATCGTAGAAGGAATAAATGATCAACTTGAACTATCGGGTCGCGCAATTGGACACAGAGTCTGGCAATCTATTGAGTATTATATCGCTAACTATCCAACTGTAATCGCAAACATGCCAACAGATGATGGAGAATTATCGCCGCAACTGATTGAAGCGATGAAGACTGCTTTTGAGGATCAAATCGTCCAGAAAGTTATGCCTAAGTTGCGAGGTATCGAAACCAGAGGTGAAGGTGGTCGGCAACTCGAAGCAATAAAGCAAATCCTATTAGATAATGGATTTGAAAATCTCATGACAGACTTTGATAATGCTTGTAAGCGTGGATATGGTCAGTTCTTATGGAACTCCGCACATTATCTAGATAACGAAAACGATAGTACTATCAATTAATAAGGACCCGGAAACGCTGATTGGATGAGCTTTATTGTATTCAATATACTGCACAGTATCTAGCTTAGATTCTCAGTGTTTCCGGATTTTATTAATTATTATCGCACGAGGTGATTGATTTGTCGAAGGATGATAATATTTTCAAGAAAATAGCTGGTGCGATTTTAGGAAATGGCTCTTTATCTCCTAAGCCACACAGTAAACATGTTACGATAAAAAAAGTCCCTGCTACAGATAGAACTCCTGAAGCAAATGAAAGATGTTCTGAATCTGTTGTAGTACCCGATACTAGTAGCGCAGAATCGTTACCAAGTACTGATTTACAAACCGTTCATGACGATTCAAATACAATAATGGAGCAATCCGATAGTAGCGGAAGAGTATCTGAACCGGTTGAATGTTCAAACAAGTCGGAAACAAATCAACTTAGTGACGACTCTAATGCTGAGGATTGCCAAATATCTGATGGTTCACGTTCAGCAGTTGATCCGAAGATTGATCATCCCCAAACGGAAAGCACTGATAATGAAACAGATACTACACAATCAGCAAATGCAAAGGCTAATCATGTATTGACTGCTGCCGAAACAGAACGCCGTGCAAAAGAGCGCGCAGCGTTATATGAAAAACAGAAAGCTGAACGCGCTGCTAAGCGTGAACTGAAACGTAAAAGACAACAACAGCAATTGGCTAATGTAGAAACAGATAATTCTATTGAGTGCGAAAAGCAGCTTGATGAGGAATCAGTAGGATCAGATGCTTTGAATTCACCACTCTGGGATCAGTTATCAGAAATATCAGTCGAGACAGAGCAGCAGACAATACACCCCTGCAACACATACATAGATTATTGTTTAGCCATAAAAGAGGGCGATAAGTCTGCACTCTTAGTCCATTATATACGCACTTGGTTTATTACACTATTACGATATGCTGATAAAATGGAAGAATCACTTACACTTGATCAGTATATTGCCCCTCAAATTCAGAAACTTAGTGATGATGCTCTGTCCTATATTCTTTTGAGATGCAATGAGGCTTTTTCACATATTGTAAGCAATATGCGAGATAAAATCATTAGAGAGAATACTATGATGCCTGTACAAAAGGCGCGTGAAATTGATAGCGCTGGAATGAATTGGTTATGTAGAAGGCCAGGTACAACTATTCGTGAGAAGCTTGCCGGTACACATTCTCTTCTTGCAGTAAAAAGAAGAATGAGCCTAGATACTGGTGAAAATCGACTTCTTCTATCAATGTCTCAGATGGCTGAAAAACTTATTAACGCAAAAATAGATAATGTCACGAATGATATTGGTATTGATGAAGAGACAGAATTTCTGCGCATTTTAAAGATATTCAAACAGACTGAAGGAATTGATGAGGTTCATGTTTGGAATAACATGCCCCCTAATAATGTTCTTTTATCAGATCGCTATTATCGCCAAATATGGAATGCGTGGAACGAATTAAACTCACTTGATTCACTGATTTGTGATGACTTCCAAAATCTGGCTCTTCACCTTTCTGTTATTTTATATGCAAACATCATAGATATTCTTAAAAAATCTTTTAGGTTTATTCAACAGCCTATTGATACAGAGTACACATCCTGCTATTTTGCAATAACTAATCGTGTTTTAAAGGGAATAAGCCTAGATGGCAAAGCAATTGAAATAATGCGGGACAATTCAGTTATAACAATCAAGTATCAAAAGTATGTTGTTCAAGCGGAAATTCACGAGGCTTGGGTAATTATGCAGGCTAATAGCATTCGAAGCAGAGAAGCTGATATAAGTAATGATCATGATGAACAAAAGCCAAGGCACAGAGGTCGGAGACACCGTCAGGCAATCTTAGGTGTAACATTTGATACAATTCGAGATGTTGCCGAAACCGTTATTTCTGCATTAGCAATCCCTGCTCCAAATGCTATATTGTCTTATCATCCATCCAAAGAGTATCATGAAATGGTTGCAATCGACATTTTTCAGGTGCGTCCTACAGTATCTTTAGGTAAGAATCCGCCCAGTGCTCTTTCTTTCCGTCTGCTAGGCCAAAATCAAAGCACTGGTGATCAAAGTAATACATATATTTCTTGCGCTAATTCTCAGGCTTTATCAATTACTGAATCTCAGCCACTATTTTCTCTAATTTCTGCTATTCGTAGCGGCAATCAATCTCAAATTAGCATTCTTACACATCAACTACATAAGTATGTGGACTGCAGGACATTGTCATATATTTTTCCAGACTGTTACAATGAATTTGAATTAAGCGCATTAAGAACTGCCCTACGCCTCACATTTAGAAATATTGAAGCACTCCCCCAAAGTATCGCTACTGTGTTCCATTGTGGTGATAGATTAGAGTGGAAAAATAGTTTTAAGTCTGGAGATTTTGCACTCGCAATTGATTTGAGTGGAACATGCTGTATGCTAACACTTTTGAAAGGAGTGTGGGCTAATCCAGAAGAATTTGATAATTATAATGGTTTAATATGGGAGAGATATCCTACATATACCTTTGATTTAGAAGGAGATAAACAATCGTCGCTTGCTCACACTATAGAAAGATTTTGTGCTTTGAGTAAATGGAAGAATCTCCCAATTACAGAATGCAAATTATTGCAAAAATTAGGCATTGAAGGTGTTCTCGATGTTATCAGGTCCTCTGCGATTCTTCTCGAAGATAATTCGTGGGTTTGTATGAACAATGCGGAAGTCGATGATATTCAAAATATGATAAAACTCAATGTATCTGAGGCTATCCGCGATTTCTTAAGCAAAATGGTTGCACAAATTAAAGGGCACAATGTTCATACTATATTGTTATCTCCTTACATTACCTGTGATTCAGTTTATTCTCCCGTTCTAATAGAGAGAAGCGCAGTATTAGATGGACTCGAGTGCTATCAAAGAGCAGTGAAGAATAATCCAAGACAAACCTTGTGGCGCGACCACCTTCCTAAGCTATCGATTAAGCGTTTCGTCGGCAAATTCGATCTTGTTCAAGAAGACAATGCCCCAATATGTCCTATCTTCAACAAAAAGGTTCCTATTAGAATTGACCGAACATTCACACTTCCTAAAGGACAAGAGGTGTATCGTTTTCAACTTATACAAGGCGATAATGGCATTGGTGCACGATATGCCGCAGTGGTTGAGCATAAAGCCTTCCCACTCAAAGAGAGTGTAGAGTGCATGCTTAGAATGAGTTACTGTTACGGATCTGATAATCCATATTCACTTACTTTTGTTCCACTTGATCCCACTAAAACTGGTTTTAGCGAAGTAAAGGTTAAGTGGATTCCATTAGAGAGGTTCCCGTCTGATGAGTTACCGACTCCTCCATTCCCACATTCACTGACATGGAGAGAGGCTAAAAATTATCCTAATAAAAAGCACCCAGAAAAAGGTGATACGGATCTACTTGACTGGCTTTCAAATGGATTGAATAAGATGGTTTCTGAATTTGGACTTTCGCGTGCAACTTATGTGCTAATTAATCCTATTCAGCCTACTGATTGGTCTAAAGCAGGTCAAGGCCATCGAACCACAGTTGCAGCAGCAAGAGTTGGAAGTGACATTATTCGTCTTAAACTAATGGATTCGTTATTTGATGATCCGGAAGAAGCTAACAGAGAAATTCGTCAATTAAGCTGCTCATTGGAGCCTATCCCTAATTCGCAGCCATATGAGACTATAAAGCTTTCACAAAGCAATGTTTCATGGTGGAAGACTGATCGTGGCAACGTCTGTACAGTTAAGAGAATACATTCCTCAGAAAAGCAAGTAATCACTTTTTATGAAAGTGACTTCGAACCCGGAACATTTTCTCTTTCAGTTGACGAAGTATCCTTCTACCTAAAACCTAGATTCCAAAATGCCACATTTGAATCTATTTCTCTAGATGAGTATGATTTTTACTGGAGGAATGATAAGAACGGAAATGGATATTGCAGAATCTATATTCGATGCAATGATGGGACTGAAAAGCAAGTCTTTTTCCATGAAAAGAATTTTGTATTTGCAAGCGATTTTCCTCCGCCAAATACCGGCACATTATCTTTTACCCTTCATGAAAACTCAGAAGGTTTTCAAGCTCGTCAAATCTCAATTGGTACAGTTAACTACTATCAAGCGATTTCAATCATTCCAGGCCATGTTATAGGAACTTTCTATACACGTAATCTGCGAGCTGGTAATAATCCTAGTTTTTATCCTCTTATTCATTGCAAAAAAACACTATTATTTCCATTGCACACAGTATTTTCAGGCGGTAAATCGCTTGGAGATATTGAGTGTACTGATGAACTAAGGTATGCGGTCAAAAATGCGGTTCCTTGCATTATTAAAGCGTACAATAATAGGAACAGTTCCTACAATCCTGAAGAAGTAAGTTGGGTTTCATTAACAATCTTATCTAGGTTAGCCAATAACATTGGTGAAATGTATTATTCATTAGCTTTGCAGGCTTTAGACGACTATTTAACTGGTGGAAGTTTTGTCCCAACAATTGGATATGGCCTTGAAGGGCTTGAGACTAAGAATCAACAAGAATTATGGGCGAAAGTATTGACATTACCAGAAATCGGTGACATTATTGAGATTTGTGCCTATGCAGCTTGGCATAATCAACACTTCATTTTTGCAGTAGATAGAACCCGAATTCTTTCATTATTTGACTCGACAGTTACATTGCTTGAAGCATTATCTGTATCAAATATTAAAAAGATGAAATGGGCTAATCAACTGACTTTAGCGAGATATATTGAGTTCCTTCTTGCTGTATTTCGACTTCGTGAGCTTAACGATGCAGAAATCAACAACTATTTATCATTGAATAATCCTATAGTTGAGAAACTGTATCAGATTATCGAAAAACTTTATGATCAGCAAACACCTATCAAAAGTTTTCTTTCATTTGAAGTTGGTGATGATATTCCATACGAAAAAATGCCCGCCATATTATACACACTTATCGTTTGCATAACAGGAGAAAACGGTGGTAGCGAAATCATCATTTCAGCTTTAAATGATGAAGACATTGATTTTTGAATTGTGAATTATTACTTCGGCAATTCAATAACGATCCCCCATATGAACCACAATATGATATATTTCAGAGGATACATAGGTATTGATGTAGTAAGATTTATCGACCAATTATTGCCGAAGTAATAATAATTCCAGAATTCACATAGAAGGGAGGCTGTATCATGGGACACGAACCGACTGTTCTTCATCGACTAAAACGTTACCCAACCTATCAATTCCATGCAGAGATTACTTCTGACCAGCTTTCTGAATCTGAGGTGTTTCTCCGGCTGATACTTGAGACATTCTGCTGGCTTCGAGCAAGATTGAATGGAGATATCCCAGCAGAATTACAAACACCAGAGCCAGAGGAGTATTCATTCTTCTCTGAGACGCAGCTTAGTTCATTCACACTTGATCTGGGGTGGAAGGCAGATGTAACCTACGTACCCGAAAAGGGTGTCTGGGCATTTTCCTTGCGAGAAACTGACATGGGTGCGAATATTGGTCGAGAAAACGAGCGTCCGCCAGTACAGGGAAGACTCTTTAAAACGGATATTTCTTTCATCAAGTGCGGTGGAATAGTTGAATGCGGTGTACGAACCATCGTAACGGAACCTGTTTCGTGTGATGCACCGTGTGAGGTGTTCCGTCCGGCTGTTGTACGATCAATCATTGTAAATCCTCAGTTTAGGCTGTCACATCGGGGGATTATGCTCGATGCCAAGCCTTTCTATATTGACACAAAAGCTGATGCTGAGCGCTTTGCGGTGGCATTTCAAAACCAACGGTTTGATTATCCGCTGATTCTTATTGCAGATGCGGGATTTGAGGATGAAAAGCTGACAACTGTTCCAACTGAATTGCCGAAGATTAATGTGCTATCCGTGAGCTTCAGTTCTACACTTGTCGATTACGCTACACCTAAAGTGTCATTAGCTGATGGCAAATCAAAACCTTTCATTACAAGTGAGAAGTCAAAATCTGATGAAAAGCCTTCAGCTCTTCCGATTATGGTGACAAAAAAACCGCCGGTTAGGCGTGTGGAGTTTCCGTATGAGAGACTGGCAGATAAGCTAAAAGGCTATGGCATCGTCTGCTATGCCTCCGACAAAGTTTTTTCTGTTCTTAATAACAAGTTGCATCTTAATCCAAAGCCTGGTGATATTATAATCTGTGTACGTGGTCAGGAATTAGAACGCTTGTGCTATTCCACATATAGCAAGGATATGGAGACTTGCTATCAGAAGCTCAAACTAGATATTCAAAAGCTGCCTAAGAGACGAGCCTATGATTTTGGAAAAGTCGTATTCCAGGCTGATGCGCATCTTATTGCGTTGCAGGAACGGCGTGAAGCCGCTCAGACGATGGAGGAATCCTGTGCGCTGTATCAGCAGGAAAATGCAGAGCTGAAAGCACGTCTTTCCGAATTAGAGCAGCAGGACAACGATCTGCGTGAACGAAGTGAAATGCTTCGCTTGACGAAAAAGCAGTTGCAAGCCGCACAAGATGAGACCAGCGAACTACTGGCTTATATCGAGAAATTGCAGGCAGAGTTTCAGGCACGGCAGGTTGCGTATGAAAAAGCATCAGGACTGGTACAGTTTTATAAGGATAAGGCTGAGATAGCAGCCAACTTTCCGACTGATAAAGATGATGTCTGCGATTGGGCAGAAGCACAGTTTCCGGAAACGCTTGTCATTACACAGCGTGCAAGAACAGAACTTCGGAAGTATCAGGGTGGTTTAGATGTATCACTACTCTGTGATGGCTTGCTATATCTGGATGCCTATTCACGCGCTCGAAATGGCAAAATGACTGAAGAACAGCTTGCACTCTATACTGATCAGAGAAACTGGGAAGTATCTTTCAGCGGTAAAGAGGCTGTTCGATTGCATGAAAGCGATTACACTGTCTCACACGAAGGGAAGAAGTATAAACTGGATATGCATATCAAATATGGCAACCGAGCCACAAATTTGATTCGAATCTACTTTTGCCGCGATGTGGATACCGGAAGAATAATAGTTGGATCTATGCCAGAACATTTGGCAACGGCTTCACAAAGTACCTGAGCGTGATTCAATCACCTACCAAGACATAGAGGAAGCTTACTCCAATCTGCACCCTCTCCAATTTTCAATCAGAAACGATAGCTTTTATTCCAAACAAAAATGCACCTCTGTTCAATCAGAGGGTGCATTGTATCAAAATTGGAGTCTTTAGCCACACTAAAATACTTACTGTAAAATAGAAGGGCTTCTCTGAGCTGAAAAATCGACTCAGAAAAGCCCTTTTTACATATATTTTTCGTGGATAATGGTTAGTAGTAAAACGGTAGTAATCCGCGCTTTATCTCGCTACATTATTCGGAATTATTCCGAAGCTACGCAGAACTGGACGGAAGCTTCGACTCTCTTGCCGTGGCA
>JAEEGL014224692.1_pt1 | contig 26227 bp, 24 predicted proteins | sample 9134231 | NCBI WGS metagenome assembly JAEEGL01 (sample SAMN16246548, study PRJNA631951) | gut metagenome | biome: gut microbiome; feature: rumen; material: fiber-attached | host: Bos | place: Iran: Karaj | collected 2018-10
TAATTGATTCTGCCATTAGTTCTACTTCATTAAGATTAAGTGAAGACGCCATCTCACTCATATATCCTTTTGTATATGCTTCAAATAATTCTTTATCTAAATATACTTTAGATAAATCTATTTCATCTTCACTAGTTGAAGAACAAGTAGATCTAATGCCATCTCCATAATCAAATAACATACTTCCTGGCATTACTGTATCTAAAGCAATTACAGCTATGTAATCATTAGTATTTTTATCCATTAAAACATTATTAACTTTCGTATCATTATGAGTAACTCGATATGGAATACTACCATTCTTTAAACCATTCATGATTACATCACAACAATCTTCTCTATTCTTAATAAATTCTATTTCCTTAGTTACTTCTTCTACTCTATTAGCACTATCTATTTTTAGATCATGTATAAACTTATTAAATCTTTTCCTTGTATCATGAAAATCTTTAATCGTTTCTTCAAGATTATCTAACTCATAATCTTGTAATAATCTTTGAAAATTACCAAAAGCTTTGCCTGTATTAAATACAACTTCTTTATCTTTACTACAATCATAACTAATAGCATTATCTATATATTCATATATTCTATAGTATTCTCTTTCTCCAGATTCATTAATTATATAACAAAGATTTTTATTATCTTTTGTTTTAATTAATTCTAATACTTTGTGATTACTATCTATTTTTCTTTTTAAATGACTAGTAACACCATCAATATTTTTCATTAATTTATATGGTTCAGTAAATACTTTATTATTTATTTGTTGTACTAAGTATTTCTTATTGCCAATATTTACTACATAGGTTTTGTTAATATTCCCAGATCCATACTTTTCAAAATCTTTTACTTCACCAGCAATATTATATTTCTTAAGAATCTTATCAATCACATATACCACCTACATATAATTATACTCTTTATTTAAATTATCCTGTTATTATTTCTTATTTATCTTTTCCAATTCTTTTAAACTCTTCTTTGGCGTTGGTAAATCTTCTGGCATTGTACCACCTTGCCCTTTTATAAAATCTCTAATATCCTTCCCCATCTTATAGTGAGTCCTATTGGCATTATCTTCCCCAATAATGTTTTCATTTCTTAATTTTTCTTCTGTTTGAGTAATCCTAAAAAGATTAGCAGCTAGTTCGATACTACCCATATTATCTAAAATATCTTCTCTATATCTTAATCCTTTTCTTTTAGCAATATCATCAGCCGTTTCACCATTATACAAACCTTTATAACCACTATTATGAAATCGGTCAAAACTATTAACTCCAGCTTTTAACGCTGTTTTATTTAAAGAGTAATTTCCCTTCTTAGTCAATTCTCTTTGATATACTCTTTTTTCTTCTTCACTTAAAGTTCCATAATCTTTTTCTAACAATTCTTGTTTTCTAGTTTGAATTGCAAAATAAGTTTGACCTAGCGCAACTATTTCTTTTTGAGGATTACCATTCATTACAATTAAATAACATGCATATCTAGATAGTTTATAATCTACAATATTTCTTATCGCACCTTTGGCAATTGTTATCATTTTGCGTTGCACCACAAAATGATCATCCATACCGTATTTACTTTCCAAACAAGCTACTTTAGCTTTTTCAATTAAATCATTAAAACTTCGCCATTGACGATATCCTAACACTTTTTGTAATTCTCTTGCTTCCCAATACTCATTTCCTTCCTCATCCTTATGTTTTATTTCTTCAAAAATTGTCTCATTATACTTTTTAATATCTAACATTTAAAATCTCCCTTCACCCATATTATTATAGGTCGAGAGCCGATTTCCTTTATTTTCATGTCAATTTCTAAAATTTTTACCCCAAAACACAAAAACAAATGATATACTTCAAATATCATTGTTTGTGTTTTCTCTATGACTCCTTTTCATAGATAAAAAAAAGAACTATTATCTAAATAGTTCTTTTTTTATTATTATTTTTCTTTATTATCAAAACTGCTATGACACCTATTACTATTAATAAACCAACAGGAATCCCAATTAATAATCCTAGTTTATTCTTTTTAGTATTCTTAGTATCATTTGTTGCTTTTTCTTCACCAGTAGTTTCTATTTTTTCTTGATTTTCAACATTTTCATTTTTTTCTTCAGTTGTTTCTTCTTCAATAGTTTCCTTTTGTTCTTCAACTGGTGCTTCAGGTGCTTTTTCTTTCTTTTCTTTTTCAACTTTTTTTGCCAGTTTTTTATTTCCAAGTTTTTCTGAACGATTTTGTTTTATCTTCTTATCAGCTAATTTTTTATTAGTTAAATAATATGTACTATTATGATCTAAATAAAATTCATAGAATTCATCATATGAAGCCATGATATTTTCTGAAATAATATCATACATATCTCCATGTTGATAATATAAGAATAAATCATCTGAATTTAAATATTGTCTAAAAGCATAATCTGCTTTTACCTTAATTAATGCTTTACCTGGTAAATCACCATTTTGAGGGAACTCTAAAACTAAAGCTTTTTCATTGCGCCATGTTTCGATTAATTCACCATTTTCATCTTCGTTAAATTCTTCAATATATTTTTCTACATAAGATATTTTAGTATCAATACTAATATCTTTTGGATTTGTAATATCTTTACCATTAAAATGCCACTGAATACCATTACTTTCTAATACAATCGTTTTATTAGTTCCTTTAATAGCTTCAAAGATACTTTTCTTTACTTTTGTTGATTTAGTAGTATCTATTGCTATTACAGCACCTTCTTTGGCATTCTTAATTTTATCTTCAATACTATTGTTAGTAATTGACGTTGCTACATCAGACTTATAATCTTCAACAACATCAAAATAGTATTCTTTATCTAACTTTTTAACAATACCATTTGGTTTATAATCATCTCTACTAGTATAGTGTGCTTCATATCCAAAATCATTCATTACTACAGCTTCAATACAATATCTTCCTGGTTCAGTATATTGATTAAGTTCAAGATGATAAACATATTTATCTTTTTGCCAACCTGCTTGATTAATATGAATTCCATTTGTATTTTTTTCTTTATCTTTATTATATATAACAATTCTAACTTCAGAATTAGGTGAAGCATAATAATAAATATCAATTACTCCAGGAGGTGTTACCTTTGTTTTTGAAATAACGATTTTATTTAATACAGGATCAGCAGTCGTTGTTGAACCATCTGCTCCTGTTACTTTAACATCATATTTACCATTTTCAAAATCAAATTTATTATTCTCTTCTGAATAAATACCTTTTTGGCTCTTATAGAAAAAAGCTCCATCATTATTCTTCTCATCCATTAAAGATAATTGCTTAAATACATGGGTACCAGCTGTATTAAAAGTAACTGTTACTTCATAAGTATCATTTGCTACTTTTGAAAGTAAATAAGAATTATTATCAACAAATAATGCTACTTCTTTAATTCCTGATGGATCAGTTGCTTTAACAGTATACTTAACTTCTTCACCAACCTTAGCATTATTTGTACTAACTTTAAACTCTTTTAAAGTTGGTGGTTCATTATCTACATTTCCTTTTGCTATAGTCATTGAATAATCAATATCCAACTTTTTATATCCAGCACCTTCATACAAACTACAGAAATGATCACCAACACAATAATTTGTTGTATTTCTATTAGCATCTAATATATGAATTGTAAATAGTTTATAAGTACCTAATTTGGTAGTAGATGGTATATATCCAGAATAAGTATGCTTTCCATTTTGGAAATCATTTAAACCTTCTGGGCCATTAGAAGGTTTCATGCCTTTTTTACTTAATCCAACTATCATATATGTATAAAGTCCATTAGGATCTTCAATTATATAATCGATTAATATTTCATTTATTCCAGAAATATCATCTTCAGCATCAACTACAAAACTAACTATATCTCCTTGTTTTGCAGAAGTAGAAGTTGGTTTAAAACTATGTATTTCAGGAGCTTTATTATCAGTAATAGCAGCATTTGCTACCATTATTCCTGAGATAAAAAATAATATAAACAATAATACTTTCTTCATATAAAACACTCCTAACATTCTTCTCATTCATTATAACAAATATAATATAACTTTAAAATCTTCTTTTATAACAAATAAACATATGTTAAAATATATATAGGAAGGCACTTTAAGTGCCACCTAAATTACAAGTGGCACTTTTAATGAGTGCTTTTTTTATTTTAATAACTATCATTTGAATAGAATTAAAAGGATGATAATTATGATTAGAAAGAGAACTAAAAAGTCTCTTTTAGACATACAATCACCTCCTCGCGAGGTAGCACCCATTATATGCCCTCCTACCTATATTATTATAGGTCGAGAGCCGATTTCCTTTTTTACAATAAAAAAGATGTTTCTAAAACATCTTTTTTTCTTTTTTAACTCCTTCTTCTTCAACTTGTGAGCCTTTTTGTATTTCTTGTTCAACCATTATCTCAGCCTTTTTAGTAAATAGCTCATCTCTTGTAACTTCATACACAGTAAATTGTTTTTGTTGTGGTTCTGTTACTGGTTCACTTACAGTTTCTTCTTGAACTTTTTCTTTAGCTTCTTTTTGAGCTTTTTCTTGAGCTAGTTTTTCTTTATAATTTAATAAACTTTCGATAACAATTTCTCTTGCTTTTTCATCTGATACATTAGCAAGAATACCAGTCTTTTTTAAGATAGTTGCTTTTCCTGTATTAGGATCTTTTTCATAATATATTTCATATTTAGATCCTTCAATATTACAAGCTATTTTGTCAGCTTTACTAAGTCTCATATCTACTTTAATAGGTAAAATTAAAGTGGTCCATCCAGTTGGTTTCTTTCGATATTCATCTTTCTCTAAATCTGTCATCTCTTCTAAAAGATCAAGTATATCCATAGAATTAAAAATCATATCTCTTTGTTGATTATATTCATATGATTTTTTCATTTCATTTAAGATATTTAAGAATGGAATAAACTTAATAATCTTAGAACTATTATCTATCTTAAGTTCTTGCATTAATTCTTTATATCGTTCAATATTTATCTTATATCCTTGATCAGCAAGATCTTTAAATAATTTTAATCCTAAACTTAAATCCATAATATAACTAGTTACAGTTGTCGTAATCCATAATCCAATAAAACTCATCTAATAATCCCCCTCGAATTAATGGTGTTTATTATAAGTTTTATTGATAAAATCGTCAATTATTATTTGTATTTTAACAATCAAAAAAGATATCTTTTTTGATATCTTTTTAATTTATTTCATCAGAAATATCAGTTTTCTTACCATCTTTAGTAATTACATATGCTATATGTGCATCAGGTTCCCCATCATTTTTAACAGTTTCTACTTCAAACTTTTCAACATCTTTATAGCCTTCTAACTTTTGAACAAGTATATCTTGTCCACAAGTTAATTCATCAATATTTAAGTATGATGCAGTTCCATCTTTATGAACAAACATCAATCTTTTATTACCTTCACATATATCAGCTTGACCTACTTGAACCATATATGTCTTAACAACCTTTGTAGCTACTTCTTGTCTAGTTACATCATTTTCATCAGAACCAGTAATAGAAACTAATACAATACCATCAGTAGTTAATTCTACTTTTTCTACATCATCATTACCATATTTTTTTGTATCAAATAATACTTTCTTTATTTTATATTTTTTAGTATTAGTCTTTTTTTCTTCTTTAGGTTTATTCTCTTCAGGAGCTTTCTCCTTAGTACCTTCTTCTCCCTTTTTCTCTATAACTGGAGGTCTTGGACTCGGTTTTTCTACTTGCTTAGTCTCTGGTTCTTTCTTAGGCTTATCATCTTTATCCTTGCCAGTAGCAACTAGAATAACAATAACTGCAACAGCTACCACTAATAATCCAACTAATACTCCTATTAATATTTTTGTTTTTTTATCCATTTTATATTCACCTTCTAACTAAATTATAACACACATTAAAAATAAGATAATAATTATTAATTCAAACATGATACAATATTGATAGAATAAAATGAAGGGAGTATCTATATGGATTATGAAATTGATTTAAATACTCTTCAATCTAAAAATGCCGAATTATTAGAACTAAAAACTAAAGCCGAAGATATATACAATGAATTCAATAGTAGTTATTTAAATAAACTAGCTAGTACTGATATTAGATTAATAACAGCTTATTTAAGACAACCAATAGAACGTCTTAAAAAAGGTGTTACTAATTCTAATACTTGGTATACCAACTATTGTAAAGAACTAGATAGTTTAGAAAACAGTTTAGCATCATTTAGTTTACCAGCATTAGAATCACCAAAACTATTTAGTAGTAAATTTGAAGACTTATTTAGTAAAAATACAATGCCAATATTAAAAACTAATGGTGATATCCATGCTAATGTAGTTGCTACTCCTACTGTAACTGATAATGGTGATGGAACAATAACAGTAGAAGCCCTTGGTAAAAAATATACAGTAGCAAATACAAAAGCAGAACTATATGATTATCTTAATAATGTTATTCTATCTCAATCACTATACCAAGAAGCAAGTAAAAAATATGATGATCAATGTTTAGGTTTCTCATATAACTATGCTTATGGCTTATATGCTAATGATCGTAGTATTAATAGTTCTACTATTAGAAATGGTACTTCCTATGGAAACCATTTCAAAAAATTCAATACTTATGATGCATCTGAATTATTAGATAAAGTATATAGTGAAATTACAGCAGGAAAACCAGTTGTTATTCAAGTTACTGGTAGTAGAAAAAATCAAACAAGACACTATGTAACAGTTGTTGGTTTCAATAGCAATGTTAAAAGTGCTAAAGACTTAAAACTAACTGATTTATTAATAATGGATGTTTATGATGGAAAGATAAAAAACACTGTAGGTAAAAGTGCTACTAGTGGTAGATGTGTAGTTAAAGGAACTGAACTTAAAAAAGGTAAATACCCTTATGGTTATGAAATGTATTATATAAATTCATAAAAAAAGATATCATTTGATATCTTTTTTATTATTTACTCTTTTAACTAATATGTTTTCTAATTCTTCTACTCCGTCCCTATTTAGTGTTTTCTTAGAGGTATACTTCTTAAAACCATTATCTTCTAACATTTTAATTAAATATTCATATTTATCATATACAGCAGTATATATTTCAGATACTTTTTCATTTATAGCTGTCTTTTCAATTATTTTAATAAATACTTTACCCATTTTTCTATCTGGATCAATATCTTTTAATGTTGATATCTTTAATCTTCTACCAGGTTTAAATGGTTTAATAAAATCACTATAATCTTCTTTTTCATCTTCTATTTTAAGTAACAAAAAAGATAATATCTTTCCCTCTCTTTTTTGCACATAAGCTTTTACATTTTCTTTTTGTTTTTTTAAAAACCATTCTTCAAATCCCAAATAGGTTTCTTTTAACGAATCAAAAAAATTATCATTTATATCTACTTCTTTTAAAGATATATAATCTAAAACTCTATAGTCTTCCATATTTAGTATTACTTTTTTCATATGTAGACCTCCAATTATTATTATACATCATCTAATTACTTTGATATCTTTTTATATTCATCAATAGTTATTATTAAACCATTTTGCTCTGCTAAAGCACAACATGTAATACTTTCACATACATAGAATTCTTTCTTTTTATGATCAATTACAAATGGAAACTTACTATTAATCATATGTTCTTTATCATGATGAATAATCTTATAATTATATTTATCCATAATATAATCATAAAACTCTCTTCTTTTATCTTTATCACTTTCTTTAATAATATATTGAGTTCTCATATTATTCCTTTCTAACATCTTAGCTAGAAATAATAAAAGACTTAAGATAACTCTTAAGTCTTTTATAGTTATCTTATAGATCTAGCATTACCACCTAACTTAATAGGTTGGTGAGACTTCATAGGGCTAGTCCCTCCGTCTCTCTTTATAAGATGTATATATATATTATAACATATGTTTTTAGGAAATATAAAAAAGATATCCACTAGATATCTTTTTTGTTTTAAAAAATTGATTCTTTAATTTTTTCTTTCATTTTAACAAAACGATTATCCAAGAATTGAAAATAAGCTTTCCTGAATTCTTCTTCAGTTAAATCATCATTTAGCCAAGCAAGATCAGATTTAATAGTAAAACTAAATTTGTTTTGAATATACTCAATATCAACATTATTCAAATAATCAGTATCATCATATAAAGTTTTATCTTGTTTTGTTCTGTTATCATACTCTGGAAGTAAACATAAATTAGCGATTGAACTAATAGGAAGCCTAAAGTCTTCTGAATAATTGCTAATTTTCTTTTTCATAATATTTTTTGTAGCTAAATGTTCTATATCGTAATTTGTTTCATTGTTTTGTTCAGCCGCTGTAAAAATATTAGAATAAATAATATTCAAAATAAGTTTTTCAGGCTCGTTTGGACTCTTAACTTGCTTTCTCTCATTTCTCTCTGAATTTAAAGCCGCATAATACGCATTTAATACAGTTTCAAATTCTTCCCAAGATACTTCTTTATTATAGTGCTGTTTATTAATTAAAATATTGTCAAGTTTTTTATCTCCTGATCCTTTCCATTTCTGACCAATTATATCCATCGCATATATCTTAATGATATTATTATCAAAATTTTCTTTCATATTACCCCAACTACTATTTCCATCATATGTCAATGAAATATTTTCAACATTTTCTCTATCATCAATCGTATATGACAAATGTTTTTGAATAAAAACAGTAGCTATAATTGAAACAATTTGCATTTCTGTATGTAATGGTGAAATCTTAGAACCATTTCTGGTATTTCCCTTAAACTTTGATGCCGCTCCTAGTCTTCTATCTACATATGAAATACATTCTTCGATCTTTGTAAGAAATTTCTCAATATTAGCAGATTCAAGGCCTACTATATTCTTTATATTTGAATTTAATTTTTTCATATTTGAACTTTTTTGCAAAAGACAAGCATTAATCAAATTAAATCCAACACTTTCAACTTTTGTGCAATCTTCTGGATCATAATAGAATAAATAAGGATATTTTTTGCATATGTATTTTCCAAAACCAAAAACTAATTCAAAAACATTAATCATTCTATTTCTGATAAAATCAGCAGAATCATACTTATCTAACTCCATGCTTTCATCTAACATATTGTCATACCTATCTCTATTAATATTCAATATATCAGAATATTTACTGTTATCACCTAGTCGAATTACATCGTTAGCCCAAGTAGCAGCGTATATTTGTTGTTTTGTTAATTTTGCACCTTGCGAATTGATTCTCTCAAATATTTCTGGTAACAAATCTTCATCACCACTATATACTAATGCTGGTATCTTGATAGTACTGATTTGTTCACAAGTATCTTGAAAAGATTTAAACATCTTTTCTAACAAATCGCTTATAACATCTTTTTTATTTCTTAATGTCGGATAAGAATCAGATAAAACATCAGCACATTTATAGAATTGCATTCTTTGAACTTCACTCATGTTTTTATGATTATCATGTACCCATTTTTTTATTACTGAAGCTACTTGTTCCTTAATCGTATCTCTAACTCCTACGACACCTATTTCATCAACTATCTTTTCTAAATAACTATCGTTAATATTATCTTCTTCAAAAAAATCAGCTGGATTTTTTACATATTGAATAATTGTTGTGCTTCTTTGAAGACCATCAATTATTTTTCTGTTATTTGTTCCCTCATATAAAAGAATAGAACCAAAAGGATATCCTTTATTCATAGAGTCAATTAACTCTCTTTTTTGTTTTAAATTCCATACAGCTCCTCTTTGATACGTTGGAATTGTAATGTTGCCTCCATCAATATCTCTACTTAATTGATCAATAGTATATTCAACTAATCTCCAAGATCCCATTTGTTTCACCTCTATAATAATTAGATCACAAATCGATCATTTGATCAATAAAAAAAGAAAGTGAAAAAAATTACTTTCTTCTTTTTTATTTGCCAGTAATACTAAAGAACTTATCAAAAAATTCTATTAATTTATCAATAACTCTTTGTTTTTTAATAGATCTATCATTATCAGGAGTAAATCTAGACATTTGTGGAAGTATGTTGACAACTTCGGTTCCATTTTCTTCTACATTTCCTCTATCAAAGGATTTTTGAATAAACTTATAAGTAGCATCACTATTAAGATTTTCTTCTTGAATAATTCTATCAAGTTCTTCCTTCTTTTTAGTATTCATGAATATTTCAAAATCTCTATAAACATCAGATTCTTGATTTAACGAATCAATGAATTGTTCAATTAAATCTTTTTTGTTTCTTAATTCTGGACTTGCAGTAATAGCTTTTTGAATCTTGATAAGCAAATCCTTATCTTGCATATTACTTTCATGATATTTCTTAACCAGATTTAAAATGTAATCAATGTTAATATCTATTGTTTTAATAAGTTCCATTTCGAATTCTAAGTCTTCTGTTATATCAACAGCTTCAACTTTAGACCTTCTAACAAACTCATCATGTATATCTTGATACATACTATGGTAATCTTGAATATCCCTAGGCGCTAGTAATTCTTGACCATCAAATTCATCAAAAGAAGTTAATATGTTAGTAACTTTCAATATAGCACTATATAGTTTAATAAATTCTTTTTGTTTTTGTTCTCCAATTATTTCTACGCCTGCAGGGAACTTTTCAAGAAGTTCTTCTACATAACTCTTATATCCTCTAATTTCTCTACCTTTATCATCTTTATAACCATTATAATAATCATCATATGATCTTAATAAAACTATTCCACAAGCATCTTTATCACCAAATAAACCAAGAGCATCATTCAATCTTTGCTCTAAGTTTCTAAACGAAACTATATTACCAACAACTTTTATAGAATTAAGAATTCTATTAGTTCTAGAGAATGATTGAATAAGTCCATGATATTTAAGATTTTTATCTACCCATAGGGTATTCAATGTTTTAGCATCAAAACCCGTTAAGAACATATTAGCTACTATTAACATATCTATTTCTTTATTTTTCATTCTTAATGATACATCTTTATAATAATTTTGGAATTTATCTGATGATGTATCATAACTAGTTCCAAACATCTTATTGTAGTCATCTATAGCAGCATCTAAGAAATCTCTATCTGATTTAGAAAGTGCTTCTGTTGATTCGCTGTTTTCATCAAACAATCCATCATCAATAGCATCATTAACTCCAAAACTATATATCAATGCTATTTTTAAATCATTTGGTTGTTGCTTAAACGATTCATAATACTTCTTTGCCATTTCAATATTGGCCACAGCAAAAATAGAATTAAATCCATTTAAGCTACGAACCACCTTAACTTCTTTTTTCTTATTATCTTTAGCAAGTTCATCTACATTATCTATAGCTTTAAACAAATAATTACCTGCTTTAGTTTTTCTATCAAAATTATCAATTATATATCCTGTAATTAATTGAATTCTTGCAGGATTATCAAAAGCTTTTTCTTCATCTATGGCATAAACTTTTTCATCTTTCATATCCTCACGGACATCAACTCTACCTACATAATCATATTTAAAAGGCAATACATTCTTATCTTTAATGGCGTCTACAATTGTATATGTATGTAACTTTTCCCCAAATGTTTGATCTGTGGTTAATATTAATCCACCTTGACTTCTTGCATTTTCTTTAAAGATCGGTGTACCAGTGAAACCAAATAAGTAATACTTATTAAACTTCTTAACAATAAGTTTATGCATATCACCAAATTGACTTCTATGACATTCATCAAATATAAATACAACTTCTTCGTTATATATATCATGTTTTTCATTCCTTTTAACAAATGAAGTTATCTTTTGAATAGTCGTAATGATAATCCTAGCATTAGGATCATTAAGTTGTCTTTCTAACACCTTAGTTGATGTATTGGAGTTTGCAGCATCCTTTTGAAAATTATCGTATTCTTTCATTGTTTGATAGTCTAAATCTTTTCTATCTACAACGAATAATACCTTATCAATATATTCTAACGAAGTAGCAAGTTGAGCTGTCTTAAATGAAGTTAATGTCTTACCACTTCCAGTTGTATGCCAAATATAACCACCTGACTGAACGCCACCATACCATTTATAGTTATGTGCTATTTCAATCTTATTTAATATTTTTTCTGTAGCAACTATTTGATATGGTCTCATAACCATTAACTCTTCATCACTAGTAAATACACAATATTTAGTTAATATATTAAGTATAGTATGTTTAGAACAAAATGTCTTAGCAAAATCTATTAAATCTATAATTGTAGTATTCTTTTGATCTGCCCAAAATGAAGTAAACTCAAATGTATTAGATGATTTAATATTCTGTGCTTTGTTCTTTAAATGTAAATCTCTAGTAGTATTTGAATAATACTTAGTATATGTACCATTACTAATAACAAAAACTTGAACATATTCATATAAACCACTATTAGCCCAAAATGATTCCCTTTGATATCTATCAATTTGATTAAATGCTTCTCTTAAAGTTTTGCCTCTTTTTTTAAGTTCAACATGAACTAAGGGTAAACCATTAACTAGTATAGTAACATCATATCTGTTATCTCTAGCACCATTATTAACATACTGATTAATAACTTGTAATTTGTTATTGTGTATATTATCTTTATCAATCAATCTAATATTAGTAGTTGTACTGTCAGCATGTTTAATAACCTTTGTCTCATCTTTTTGAATAGTAAATGTTTTTTCCTTAATACCTTGATTATTATTTGCTATTTCTTTTGTAAAGAAATTATTCCACTCATCATCCTCAAAAGTATAATGATTTAATTCTTCTAACTTATGCCTTAGGTTAAGCTTAAGTTCTTCCTCTGAACTAAATGTTAAATACTCATACCCTTCATCTTTGAGAGCATCAATAAACTCTTGTTCAAGTTGAGCTTCACTTTGATAACTTGTATCTTTTCTTTTCAGTCCTTCATACTGAGCAACAACTGTTGATCCATTGTTTTCAGATACTAATCCAAATTCTTTATTCATCTTCAACCTCCATTTTATAATAGCTTATAAAATCATTAAAAGCTTCGACAAATTCACTTTTTTCTTTATTAGTTAAACTGGAATATTCAAACTCCGGCAAATTACCATGACTATATAAATTAATTAATTTAACGATTTCTTTCTTATACTCTTTATCAGGAATACATTGATCCCATTGTTTATATCCGAAATAATTGGAAGTTTTTTCTAATAATATTCTAAACATATTAAAATGAACTTTTTCTATATTTCCATATTTAATAGCATTTTTTATTTTGCTAACAAGAATCAAATGATATCCAAAAGGAGAATCACCTTTTTCGCTTAAATTAAAGAAACCCTTCTCTTTTGTTAAAACATAAGATTTAAATTTTACGTACGATAACCTACTAGTTAAATTATAAATAGCATTGTAAAACAAAGCATGATGTGTAGTAATTAAAACACTAATATTATTATTTTTGATCTTATTAATACTATCTATTAATTCGATAATTCTTATTGCAATGTTCAATATCTTTACGTCATCTATAGAAGATACTGGATCATCTATTACCAAATATTCAACCATATCAAAAATATGAGTTGATCTATCTTCTACCTCTTCACTCAATTCACTAATCATCTGATCTATGAAAGTATAAAAAACAGACCAAATAAATATACTTTCTTCAGCTTTAGATATCTTAATATTTTCTTTATTTTCTATTTCTGTACTTGAAAAAAATTCAACTATACCAAGTTCTAAATCAATACTAGAAACAACAGAATTGTCACAAAACATTTCAAAATTCTTTTCAATTTGATTTTCTAACCCCTGTTCTTTAATAAAGTTGGCAATCCAAGATTTGTTATTAAAAACTAAAAATACGTTGCTGTTGTTCCAACTGAATTCATCCAGAAACATGGAGTTAAAACATAAAACTTTATCTTCAAAATTATCATCAAGCATTCTAGATATTCTTGTTTTCCCAGTTCCATTAAAAGCATATATTAAATCAAGCTTTGTTTTTTCAGAATTGGTTTGAAAATCTTTTAATATTCTATCATAAACATTTTCTAACTTTTCGTAAGTAATAGTTGTCATCTTCATATTTCCCCAAAACTTAACAATTTATTTCTGTAATAATCGTATTGTTTTTTTCTACATTTTATTTCGTCTTTTATATAATCTTGATATTTTAATGATATATCCAATTTCTTTATTATCTTTTTTTGATTTTCAACTGATGGCAATTGTAATTCTATAGAATTAATGTCATTCATATGGAGAGCTACATTAGCTCCGCCTTTCATAAGTGGAACAATTGTAGTTTCCTTAGTATTTTCTAAATAATAATATAAGTACTTTGTAATAAGCCGGCTAGCATCTTGCACTTCAACAGCACACAATATATTCCCAAGAGCAAACTTTCCTTCCTGATAATAAACGTGGTTTAAACTTGCAATACCATGTCCTCTAGAAGATACCAACGGAATACAAACTGCCGCTGTATCAAATTGATATTCTTTGGAACTTTTTCTTTCAGGGGTTGTAACAACCATAGGATATTCTCCAGGAATTGTTTTTTGTATAGGAGACCTACCTTTTGTTATCTTACATAACTCTCCTATTGTTGATTTATCATAAGAAGCATTAAATAATAATTTGTTCTTTATATACTCATATTGCTTTTTTCTTTCTTCTAATTCCTTATTTAAATACAAATCGATTTTTTCAAATTTGTCCAAAATATCAATTATTTCTTCTTGAACTTCTAGCGGAGGAATTGGAACCTTAAACTGTTCAATCATCGGTTTTCTAATCGAAGTAACAGTAGCACTTACCGCTCTCTTCATTATAAAATCCTTAAAAAAACTAAACATATAATAATATAAAAATTTAGTTTTTAATTCCCTGATTAAGATATGAATCCTATATGCTCTTTGATGCAAAGCATATTTGCCATTAACATAGTGAAATATTTCTCCAATTCCTCCCTCTCCAGGGATAATAATAGCCTCTTCATCATATTCATACTTATTAATTCTAAATATATCCTTTGAGCGAACATAAAAAGGGTAAACTCCATCTTCTATAGCATCTTGTCTATTACTACTTCCGGTTCCAATTTCGGCTATTTCTGATATAGTTTTATACACAACTCCATTTGGGCATTTTTCCTTAATCATATTATCAATTTTACTCATGATTATCAGACTCCAAATCTTTAATAATATCGTCTAATTCTCTTCTTACTCTAGACTGTTCAAAAGCTATTTCTTCAATGTGTTTATTAATTTCTTTTATGTTTATATCTTCAACATAAGAGTATTGCTTTAAATAAGAACTAACAGAAACATTATAATTATTCTTTGATATACATTCATTTGAAATAACGATTGCTTTATTATCTAAATCTGTTCTGTTAATAATCATACTTATAATGTTCTGTATATTATTATTCGAAAGCTTATTTTTGTTTGCAGTTCTTTCAAACTCATCAGATGCGTCAATTAACATGACATCATTTACTTTTTTATTCTTTTTTAACACTAAAATACAAGTAGCTATAGTTGTACCAAAGAACAAATCAGGAGGTAACTGAATAACAGTATCTACAAAGTTATTATCTATTAAATATTTTCTGATTTTTTCCTCGGCTCCTCCTCTATAAAGAACTCCAGGGAATTCAACAATAGCGGCTGTACCATTAGAGCTCAAGCAAGATAGCATATGCATTGTAAAAGCCAAATCTGCTTTAGATTCTGGCGCAAGTATTCCGGCAGGAGCAAATCTTTCATCATTTATTAGTAATGGATTAGATTTCCCCGCCCATTTAATAGAATAAGGCGGATTAGATACTATTGCATCAAATGGTCCTTCGTCAATATTTTTAGGACTAGTTAAAGTATCCCCTCTAACAATGTTGAACTTATTATAATTAATATCATGTAAAAACATGTTAATTCTACACAAGTTATATGTTGTTAAATTTAACTCTTGACCATAAAAACCTTCTTTTACATTTTCTTTACCAAGAATTTTAGCAAATTTAAGAAGTAATCCACCAGATCCCACACACGGATCATAAACTTTATTAACTTCAGTTTTATCAATTAGAACAATTCTTGCTAATAATTCTCCTACCTCTTGAGGAGTAAAAAACTCTCCTCCAGATTTACCAGCATTTGAAGCATACATAGTCATTAAATATTCGTAAGCATCTCCAAACAAATCAATAGTATTGTCATGATAATTACCTAACGGTAAATCTCCAACTGCATCTAACAGTTTAACCAATTTTGCGTTTCTTTCACTAACTGTATTTCCAAGTTTATTACTGTTAACATCAATATCATCAAATAAACCTTTCATATCTTCTTCAGAATCAGTACCTTTTGCTGAATTTTCAATGTTATTAAAAATGTTATTTAATGTAACGTTAAGGTCTTTATCATTTTTAGCTTTCTTTCTGACATTAACAAATAATTCGCTTGGCAATATGTAGAACCCCTTTTCTTTAAGAGTATCTGCCCTACCATACTCAGCTTGCTCATCAGATAGTTTGCCGTAATCAAAGTTATCATCAGGTTCTAACTTATTAATATAATTGGTTAAATTTTCTGATATAAACCTATAAAACAAGAACCCTAAAACGTACTGTTTGAAATCCCAACCATCTACAGACCCTCTAAGATCGTTCGCTATTTTCCAAATCGTTTTATGTAATTAATCTCTTTCATATTCCTTCTTGTTATTCATTTTCGATACCTCCCTTAATTCCATCCTAGCCAATATACTATTCCAGCTATAACTAACCCTACTACAATTGGAATTATAATATTTTTTAAAACAAACTTTTGATCTTTAGAAGCTTCAATATTATTGTTATTGCCAATTACAGCTTCTTTTATTTTATTATTATTTCCAATGTTAATCATTTTTATTACCCACTTTACTTTTATCTATTTTATTATTATCTCCTATTTTTACAGAATAATCATTATATATAATTTTTAGCAATTTTTTTGATGTATCTTTTTTATCTTTTTCATTTTCAAATTCTATATAATAATCATCTAAACATCCATACTGCTTTTCCAATTTTTTAAGAATTTCGATCAATTTGTCCCTCAATATATTCAAAATATTTGTATAACCATACATACTTAGTTGTAAATTTGCATGAGTTACTTCTGCATCCTGAATTAATGCTACTGAATTTATATAACCAATATCTATTGGAGACAATAAACAATGCTTTTCTGACTGTTCCTCAGCTAAGGCATACTGTGTAATTTCAGCAATACTATCTCTTACGCTATGCTTGCAAAGAATTTTTTTCTCTTCATAAGGAACAGGTATATCATAATTATTTAAAATCATGGTATACGTTTTAATTGTTCCTAATATTGATGCATTTATTATCCTATATTCAGGGACCTCAACGTCCTTAGGATATCCATTCATCTCATATTTCATCCAATTCTCAATATCATCATTATCTATATCTTCTAATAAAAGTGAGAGTATTTGAAATGCTTTCTTTACATTTATTTTGTCATTTATTAAATCAATTAACAATTTACTTCTTTTTTTCATTGCCACCCTCCGAAATAACCATAAAATTTCATATTTATTATAGCATAATTAATCCAAAGAAAAAGAACCATTAAGCTAAATTAGGTTCTTTAATTAAACTAATTACATCTACTATTATTCTTTGACCATAGTTACATTCTACGTGTCCGTTAATAGCTATCGATTGTCTTCTTTTTAATGATTCATAGATTTTTCCATCATCATATACATAAACATAAGCAATATTTGGCCCAGTTTCATAGTCATCATCGTTAGGAACTGCAAGGGCAATTCTAATTGCTTTTTTATTATTACATCTAACATCTCTTTGCCTAGTAACAATTCTACCAACAAGTATAACTTCATTATGACATCTAACTTGATTTTCCATAGTTTCTCTCCTTTCTTGAAGTGAAATAATAAAACTCTGTCAATTATAATGCAAATCACCATTTTTACATTTTGTATTGTTTTTTTATACAAAAAATTATTTTCTCTTATACAAACTACATTTTTAGTAATTAAATACAAACTCAAAAAAAAGATTTGAATCACTTTCGACTTTTTTCGACCTTTTGTAAAGTTTAAATTTAATATAAAAAGGCACATTAGTGCCTTTTATTGTGTTTATATACCTACTTTCTCAATAAATCTATCATGTATATCAATTAAATAATCATCTAAAAATGAGATAGCACGTTTACACAAATCTTCTGGAATTCCGTAATATGCTGCAGCAATACTACCTGTAATTGCTCCTATCGTATCACTATCTCCACCCATTGCAATTGCATTTCTAATTGCATCTTCAAAATCATAAGAATCTAGAAATGCTATCATTGCTTGTTTAACTGTTTCAACGCAATTTACATGAAATTCCTTTCTACTCATTAATTCTTCTCTTGAATCATCAATATTAAAATAGTTTGATTCAATTTCTTTTTTAATCTCTTCTTTACTTTTGCCATTTAATGCCATATTAACGGCAATACTTACAGCTTCTGCACCTTTTATACTATCTTCGTGGTTATGAGAAATATTTGTAAAAACATCAGCTATTTCTTTTATCTTTGCTTTATCTTTAATTAATGCACCAACAGGACTTATTCTCATGGCAGCTCCATTGCCGAAGCTACCATATGGTTTATGGTCATCTGACTGAAGCCAATTATAAAAACCTCTACCAAAGCCACACTTAGGATAACATCTTCCTATTTCTACATATGTATTAATTGCTATTTCCTCTAAATTAGAATAATCATTATTACACCTTAATAGTGCTTCGGCTGTTGCTAAAGTCATTACAGTATCATCTGTAAACCTTCCATTAAAATTATCTAATAAAACAAAATCTTTTCCACTTCTACAATTTCTTATTTCAAATCTAGATCCTGCAATATCACCTATTATTGTTCCAAGTATCACATCTTTTTCTAAAGTAGATATTTCCCTTTCAAATCTTAAAGCCAAATCTATTAGATAATCCTTTCTTAACAGTTTATCTAACATGTATTCAGGAATGCCAATGATTCCATAAATGATTCCAGCCATTGAACCAGCTACAGCAGCTTGTTTAGTATTATCTTCTATACCACTTGATAAGTATAAAACCTCATTATAATTTTCGGCATTCATAAGTCCCCATAGGGCACATTCTAGCGTATAAACAGTAGCTCCTTTATAACTTATTTTATCCATACTATAATCTTTAATGTTTCTTTTTAAAATTCTACTATATTTTTTAATAACATATTTAGCATACATAGAATAATCAAGTTTTTGTATAAAATCATACGCTTCTTCTTTTGTTTTGCCTTGAAGCAATGCAATAACAAATCTTACATAAATATAGCATCCCAATTTACTTGTATTATCTCCATGGGTTAAAGAACAAATATCATTTGTTAATTTTACTATCTCATCATCTGACAATTTTAAACTATATGAATATAAAGCTACTGGTAGCATTCTCATTAAGGCACCATTACCATTGGATATTTCATCTTTTATACCACATTCAATGGGTTTTTTCCCAGATGAGTGAATTCCTAAAGCGACTAAAGATGTTGTATCAAAATCATAAGTATATTCACTAGCATTATATTTCCCTTTTGGAATACATTCGGTTGACCATTTATACATGAGATCTTCATAATCAAATTGATGTTTTTCAATGAAAGATTCTATGGTACCTATTTCCATTGATATATCACCAGACCAGGAACCTTCTGGTTGTCCAAATTTTTTTGGACTCTCAATTTCATATTGACGCTTAGAAAATTTTTTGCTTAATTTGTCCATATAATAATGTATAGGAGATATAATTGTATCACCAATAACTTGCCCTATTATTGCATCAACGAATTTAGACATATTAATCACCACAAACATTATACCACATCGACTTTTTTTGACTTTTTTAACCATTAAAAAAAGACACAATAGTGTCTTTTTATCTATTTTGTTTTTCTATATCATCATGTAAATCTTCTAATATTTGCCAATGTTCATCAGATGGTAATCCATTACTATCTACATGATATAGTTCTTCATCATGTATATCTTTTAGTATTTGTTTTAAAGTTCTATCTTTATATTTAACTTTATACCATTTTAAATCTTCTATTTGTTTTTTAGTTAATTTAATACCATTTATATCTTGTATTTTATTATCATCATTAAACAATTTATTAAAGAACATACTATCACCATCTAGATTATAACATAAAAAAGAGTAATCACTGATTACTCTTTTTATCTTAACTCTTAGATATACTATTAATAGGTTCTCCTCTTAAACCCATACTAGCAAACTTTTCATATACTTCTATTTGTTCTTCTTCAGGTAGTATAGAAATAAATCTATCATTTCTTGTAAATGATGTGTCTCCATTTTTATCATTAGAAACTACTCCTAAAATAAATTCAGGTGGTAAATAACCAATTCTTTTAACAAACATGTTTATAGGAAGAATTGTACATCTTTTATCATCTTTAGCAATAAAATCTAAATCATTTGGGAATTCCCCAATCGCTACTCTTCCTTCACTTGTTAACATAGTAGCTGGAATAGCTACTATAGCTCCACCAAGATTACGAGTTACTGCTCTAGCATATGTTTGCTTAAGACCATCAGCAATTTTAGTATCAATATCTTGTGTACCTAGTATATAAACATTTTCTAGTACTCCTCCACCTTCATTTCTTGCTGATATTAAACCTTTTTGTAAGATACTTTCTGCTAATTCATAATCCTTTGACATAATTCTATTATTTACTCCACATAAATGTATACCTATAGAATATGTTTCATCAGGATTCATTAAATCAAAACAAGTTTTCATATCATTATCTAAATTATTATCTAATAAATCACTTACTCTTTGTCTTTCATAAGCTTCTATTTTATCATCTAATTCTTGAGAATAAACCTTAAGTCTTTTGTATTCATCAGTATTTGTTAAATTACGATCAATCATTGATCCTATAAGATCTGTTATTTCATCTACTTTTTTCTTTAATTCTAAATATTCTTCTTTTGTCATAAGAACCACCCTATAATAAGTATACAATAAAGAAAATAATTAAAAAAGAGTAATCATTTGATTACTCTTTTCTATTATTTACTTAATCCATTATTATTAGTATATTTCATTAAATCTGCTACTAAACTAACATCAAATACTTCGCCAGCTAAGATAGCTTCTTTAAATGCTTTAAAACTCTTTGGTCCAGTAAATTCAATTCCAGATCCTTCGAATGCTTTAACTAACTTATCATAATGAACATATCCTTGATGAGTAACATGATATTTACCATAGTCTTCTCCATCATTTGTTTTTTGTCCATCCTTATAAGAGTTAAATCCAATATCATAATAACGAACTACGTTATTAACTGGTTGAGCATTTTCTTTTGGTCTATTATTTTCATCTACATCACTAGCACTATAGACTAATCCTAATAATAAACCAACTTCCATAGTATCCATATCAAAATCTCTAGCAGCATATGTTGCTGTAGCAGAGCATAGATCTTGCATTAATAGTTCAATTTCTACTCTATCAAAGATATCATTCATCTTCTTAGCATAACCATTAGTTTCAGTATCTACTTTACCATTATTATAGAATACTACTTGTCCAACCTCGTTATCTCTTTTAGCACTTTTTACTCTATCCAAAAAAGTTTCCTTTTTTTCAAAAAGTCCTTCAATCATTCCAAAACCCTCCTTTTTTATTATTTTTGTCTGACTCGGCCCCCTCAAACGATTTGTATACTATCACAACCTGTGATATAATTAAAATACATATTTGTTATATGTTATATAACTATTGGTTATGGGGGTTGGTTATGAAAACAAATCTTGAATTATATAAAACATTCTACTTTGTTGCTAAGAATAATAGTATTACTCAAGCAGCAAATGAATTAATGATATCTCAACCAGCTGTAAGTAAGTCGATTAAGACTTTAGAAAGCGATTTAGATACACCTTTATTTAACAGAAATAAAGATGGTGTATCACTTACTCAAGCTGGTGAATTACTATTTAATAAGATCAATAAATCAATGGAATTAATCATCTCTGCTGAAGAAGATTTAGATAGTTTAAATAACTTAGAACAAGGAACAATTAATATTGGTGCTGGTAATACTATCATGCAGAGATTCTTAATGCCATATATTAAAAAATTCCATGAACTATATCCTAAAATAAATGTTATTGTTCATACAGTAGTAACTGAAGAATTATTTAAAAGAGCCCAAGTAGGATTAGTAGATATTGTATTCACCCACCTACCAAATGATATACCTAAAAGTTTTGAAGTAACTAAAATAAAAGAATTACATGATATCTTAGTAGTTAATAAAGATAGTGAATACAAAGATAAAACAATAACAAAAAAAGATCTTAAAAAACTACCATTAATTCTTTTACCATATAATGCTTCAAACAGAAAAAACTTCAATAAATTCTGTAATGCCAATAACATTGTTGTTAATCCTTTAATGGAAATTGGTAATGATTTAATTATTGAAGATTGTGCATTAAATGGTTTAGGAGTTGGTTTAGTAGCTAAAGAATATGTTGAAGCTAACTTAAATAATCACGAATTATTTGAATTAGCTACTAACTTTAATATAGCTCCTAAATACTTAGTATATTGTATAGATCCTAATCGTAAAAATAATATATTAATTCAAAAATTTATTGAATTATTAAAATAAAAAAAGACACTTTTATTTAGTGTCTTTATTTATTTTTAGATAATTTATCCATTAAATCTTTAAACATAATACCATGAGATTTTAACATTAAATTATCATCTATTAATTTATATATTTCATCTACTGTCATATATTTTACATAGTCTACTTCTTCTTTTTGTACTTTAATATCATTAATATCGATATTCTTTTTTAAATAGAATAAAAATCTTAAAGGCATATCAAATGATAAAAATCCATATTCTTCTATCTTATCATTATCTACATTAATACCTAGTTCTTCTTCTACTTCTCTTCTAATTGATGATAATGGTGTTTCCCCACTATCTATATGTCCTCCTGTAGAAGAAAACTCTCCGCCTTTTTCTTTAGATGTCTTTTGAATTAAGAATTCACCATTATCATTTTCGATAAAGATAACACCAACTGCTATATGCTCATTCTTGTTTAATTTAGCAGTCTTATCTCCTCTAACAATAGTTCTTCCTGTAACTTTACCTTCATCATCATATACATCTAATAATTCCATTTAATCACCCTATAAAAATTATACCATAATTATCTAGACTTCTTTAAAGATTTAGTATATTCATAACCTAACAAATCAGGATTATCTGATATGTAATAGATATCATCATTATATTCCCCATATTGATCTACTAACTCTTTAAAGTTTTTATAACTATTAACCGTCCATAAACTTACTTGTTTATCATGTTCTACTAATGTCTCTATAGTATCTTCTTCTAAGATACTATATTTGATGCCATAAGCATCAAATATATAATCTATACTATCTAATCCTCTTCTCGAATCAATTAATAATTGATAATTATAATCTGGATATAACTCTAACATTCTTTTTAGCATTTCTGTATTAAAACTTTGAATAATGATATTATCTTCTCCCTTAATTAACTCTCCTATTTTCTTAATTAATAATTCATCTTTATAACCAGTAAACTTGATATCGATAAATAATATCTTATTCTTATTTCTCTTACTTAATAAATCTTCTAAAGTACATATCGTATATGGTTGTTCTTTTACTCTTTCATATCTCCTAGCTAGTATTTCTTGTTCTTTAAAACTATATCCTTTAAAAGATAATACTCTAGCTCCTAAATCATTAGATAAATCCATATTACATAGTTCTTCATATGTAAATGATTCAACCGGTCTAAGACCTATATAATCATTATGCATTAAAACTAATCTATCATCACTAGTTAATCTAACATCACATTCAATACCTTCTATACATTGTAAATCATTACAAGCTATAAATCCTTCTAATGCATTATCGGGATACATACTTGAATAACCTCTATGGGCTACTAAATGTAAAACACTTTCTTCTTGCCTACTCCAAGAAACAATTTTCTTATTGGCATTACTTGCCATCTTATCAATTGAAAATTTAGATCCAACAAGTAATGCTAATAAAGAAATTGTTACTATTGCTCTATTCTTGTTATACTTCTTCATTAATGCACCCCCATTTAATTGGTTTTTATTATATATTATTAAAACTATTATAGCAAATAAACTTCTTAGTACTTTACATTTGACAAAATCAACACTTTTATTTATAGTAATAAACGCTTAGGGGGATTCATAATGAAAATTAAAAACTTAAATATTAGAAAAAAAGCTTTATTAGTTCTTGCTACTGGAACTATTGCATTAACAACATTAACTGGTTGTAATAAGCAAATTATTGATTTAAACAAAAACTTTAATGTAGCAGTAGAACCTAATGGTAATAATATCTCTATTGTTGGTATTCAATCATATAATGATTATGATGGTACTTCAGTTCAAATATTTACTGAAACAGGTTTAGTAATTCTTTCAAGTACTCATCAATTACAATTATTAGATATTGATTCAAGAGAAAACTTAGATAAATATGTTGGTTATTTAGATAACGAAGATGATATTGTTACATATCATGATGATAATATGGGTACTGAAATAAAATATGGTAGCGCTTGGAACAAAAGACTAATTGATTTTAAATACTCATTTAATAAAGCTCTTATCTTAAGAGATGATAATACTGTAGCTATAGTTAATATTAACTCTTGGAAAGATTACGACGATGATAAAGTTCAATTAATTCTAAGTGGTGGTACTGTTTTATTAACAGAAATCAATAAACTAAAAGTAGTAGATGATAGTAATGCTATGCAAGGTGCATTATTAGATTATGCAGCTTCTTTAGTAGGTTCATATGATAATGTTTACTATCAAGGATTACAACAAACAAATAGACACTAATAAGTGTCTTTTTTTATGTTATAATTACTGTGGTGAGAATATGAAAACAAATGAATTTATGGATTTAGCAATTGATTTATCAGATGATAACTTCGATAAAAACTATGGTGGGCCTTTCGGTGCTTGTATTGTAAAAGATGGTAAAATAGTTGGTAAAGGTATCAATCGTGTAATAAAAGATCAAGATCCTACTGCTCATGCTGAAGTAGTAGCTATAAGAAATGCTTGTAAACACTTAGAAACACATGATTTAACAGGATGTGAATTATACACATCATGTTATCCTTGCCCTATGTGTTTAGCAGCTATTATCTGGGCGAATATTAAAAAAGTATATTATGGCAATACTAAAGAAGATGCTGCTGATATTGGTTTTAGAGATGATTATATCTATGAATACATGAATAAACTAGGAAAAGGTAATATCGATAAAAGAGTTCTAAACTTAAACTCTATGAATAGAGATGAAGCTATTGAAGTCTTTGAAAGATATAAAGAAGACAAAGATAAAATAACATATTAAAAGACACTAAATAGTGTCTTTTTTATATATATTAATTATATGTTCTATTATCTTACTCTTTATCTTTGAAGCTACTTCATTACCATAAATAACATCAAAGCATTTCTTAGCTTCATCTAAACTGTTAAAATTAAAACAAGTATTAATAGTAGTATCTAATTTAAAACCTTTACTTAGTATCCAATTATTATAAGTACTAGTTCTATCATCTTTATCTCTACCTCTAATAGATTCAAATTCACTATTAGTGGCATTCTCTACTAAGATAATAGTCCCTTTACAAACTCTATCTAATTCTGCCAATACTTTATTTCTTTCTTCTAAATCAAGTATTGTACCTAATACCCAACAAGATACTATTAAATCTACTGAATTATCTTCTAAAGGAATATTAGCCAAATTAGAACAAATAAATAATGAATTAGTTTTAGATGCTTTTTCTTTTGCTTTATCCAATTGTTGATTAGATAAATCTATACCAATATATTTAGAACTATTATTTTCTAATATTTTTAAATATTTACCAGTTCCACAACCAGCATCTAA
>JAEEGL011166672.1_pt1 | contig 26226 bp, 23 predicted proteins | sample 9134231 | NCBI WGS metagenome assembly JAEEGL01 (sample SAMN16246548, study PRJNA631951) | gut metagenome | biome: gut microbiome; feature: rumen; material: fiber-attached | host: Bos | place: Iran: Karaj | collected 2018-10
GGGAACCCAAATCAGCGAGACACGCGACAAAGCATTTTTTGTCGCGAGCGAAAGTGATTTGATATCCGAAGGATGAAAATCACGAAAGCTAAGCAGATCTGCGGATTCGAGCTGGCATTGCTGAAAGGCTGAATAGTTACATTATATGTGGCGAATGGTCTGAAAAATATATACAATTAGGAGACAAGTTATGAACAATATCAAAGAAATTAAAAACGGAAAGTTATATTTTGATGGATGTGACACAACACAGCTCGCAAAAGAGTACGGAACCCCCCTTTATGTTATGTCATACTCAGATATCAAAGGAAGACTTGATGAGCTGAAGAGAGACTTCACAGACAAATATCCGGGAAACAGAGTTGCATATGCATCGAAAGCATTCTGTACAGAAGGAATGTATGAGATCCTCAAGAGAGAAGGCGTTTGTATAGATGTAGTATCAGGTGGAGAACTATATGCAGCAAAGAAAGTGAACTTCCCGGCTGAGAGGGTAGAGTTCAACGGCAATAACAAACTTCCTTCAGAAATCGAGATGGCAGTAGAGTACGGAGTAGGTAGAATAATACTTGACGGACTTAATGAGGTTCCGCTCATTGAGGCTGCCTGCAAGAAGTTTGACAAGAAGATGAATATCATGGTGAGAATTACACCTGGTGTTGCAGCAAGCACTCATGATTACATAGTAACCGGAAAGAAAGATTCAAAGTTTGGTATTCCACTTGATGAAGAGGTATTCCTTCCAATAATCAAACAGATAATAGATTCAGAGTATTTAGAATTTACAGGACTTCACATGCATATCGGCTCACAGCTTTTTGAAAATGATGCATTCCTTGAAGCGCTTGATGTTCTTATGGACTGGGCAGCAAGAATCAAAAAAGAATTTGACGCAGATGTGAAGGAAGTAAACTTCGGTGGCGGATATGGAGCTACATACATCGACGAGGAGAGAAAGCCATACAGCTTCTTCCTTGATCCAATGATGCAGAAGTTAAAAGAAAGATCCGAAGAGATTGGAATTCCATGTCCTAATGCAGTAATTGAGCCTGGACGTTCAATTGCAGCAGAGGCAGGTATGACACTTTATACAGTAGGTCAGATCAAAGATATCAAAGGACTTAGAAAGTATGTATCTATAGACGGTGGTATGGGCGATAACATCAGAGTGGCACTCTATCAGGCCGAGTACGATGCAGTGATTGCAAACAAAGCAGAAGAGGCAAAAGATGATAAAGTCACAGTATGTGGTAAGTATTGTGAGTCAGGAGATATACTTCTCACAGACTTTATGGTTCCAAAGTCAGTAGAGATGGGTGATATCCTTGCGATGTTTTCAACAGGTGCATACGGATACTCAATGGCAATGAACTACAACAACAATACAAAACCGGGAGTAGTACTTGTAAAAGAAGGAAAGAGCGACTGGATGGTAAAACCACAGACATACGAGCAGCTCCTCCAAAATGATGTGATTCCCGGAATATTGGACTAAGGTAGATGAATTTATAGATAGGTTAATATAGAACTAGAACAGGTCGGCGCATGCCGACCTGTTCTGGTTGTTAGGGCAAGGCCCTGTTTATGAAGATGAGTTCTTGCTGTTGGAAGAACGAAACTATAATTTACGAGTGAATGGTGGAAATATATTCGATGTATTTATCTAATTTTGTATTCAGAATATAATTGTTCTCGAAATTCTTTGTCGCTGGCTACTAAATCCAACTCAGCGAATCTCATATCCTTTAGAAGATATTGAATCAATAAAGCAAGTTTGGATTCGCCTTCGGCCAATCCTTTGGCCTCGCCCCGCATTTCACCATATCTCACAAGAGCAGTAGACACATCACACATATCCTTTACCTCCTTTTCCGTTTCATCTGTAATCGGAATGTTGAATTCCTCTTCCAATATTTTTCTTCTTTCTTCCTGTTTCATATTTGAAACAAAAATAATATCCAATAGTTTTAAAATACCTTCATAATTCTGCATGTTGTTGTACATCTCGCCACCTAGACAAATCTTAACCAGTTCCATTTTGTCATATGAAGTAACCGGGTCAGCAGAGTTACCAATACGGTTGTTTTTAGTTAGTGTGTATGAAACGATGGAATTACTGGCTGCTTTTGATGGCATGGTGCAAATCCAAATGGAATAAACTTTCTTGATATTGTCAAAATTATCGTCGGAAAACTCTCTTTCATACTGTCCGGATATGAGTCTTGCGATATAATATATTCCTCTTGTATTGATAGAATATCCGGGATAAAAGTCATTTTGAGGCTCAATATCTACAATAATCTTTGTGTATCCATTATCTATTGGAATAATAGAATTAAAAAGTAAATCGAAAGTTCTTTTTCCGTTAATCGGATCATTGCTTTCAGTATTAATGCCTGTAATGATAGAAGATGTCGGATAATCAATTACTGTGTCACCAATTGAAACAGAAGGATCAATATAGTTCTCGGCAATGTACTCTACAGGTATAGTCGCATACTCATTAACAACACTCTTTAGAATCCATGCCAATACATATTTGTTACTTAATATCAATTTGCTAAGCGAATCACATTTTGCCTTGTACTCCGGATAGTTATCGTCTGTGACCTGAATAATATCCGAATTGCAATCAGAATCACTTGGGAAAGTGACATTGTCAGTATCATAATCAACAGAATCTTCGTAAATGTAACAATCGTTCGGGGTGAAAGAATTGTACAAGTATAAGTTATTTGATATGTTGAGCCTGTGAACAAGATAAATATATCTGATGTATAATTTGTAATGTGGTATTCCTGTCATATATGATATGCCTCCATTCGTGTACAATGAATACTATGATTTAGATACACGAGTTTTCTAAAATCACATATTTTGAATGTGATAATGCCATGTTATGTATCACAATATGTGATATTTATCACTTATTGTTTGTATACGTTTATCGTATCGCAATTAAGATAAAATGTCAAGATGGCCAATTTACCAAAAAGTCCACAGATGGCCATTTTATCCATAACTCCACAGATAAAATCAATTCCCATCACCCCTTAGGCACCTTTCAAAAACAAAAAATTCCACATATTGTAATTCAACAATTGTGTACTTGAAAAAATGTGTTATCATTAATGTATAGGCACAACTAAATAAATCGGACAAGTGCTAACATGAGTATCAAGTTCATTAGTATGAAGATGGGTTTTCATGCTCATTAATACAAAGAAGAACTATCACGCGATATAAAACGGTATCTGTCTTAGAGACCGTTTCATATAAACTACTTTTTTAATGAGTAATTTTTAAGGAGGAAAAATGAAAATGAGAGGGAAAAAGGTAGTAGCGTGGTTATTGATGTTGGTTATGGTCATCGGAATAATGCCACTTGCAACAAAGACAGTTAAGGCTGCAAACTACTCTTACAACAAAGGAAGCGTAACTATTAACAGCGACGGAAGTGTCACAATCGATTTCACACTTGCAGAGGTTGATCAGACACAGGTGTTATATGGTTTTGGACTTTGTCTGTTTGAGGAGAAGCCTGAATTGCTTGATAATGACAAGTTGGTTGATTCCGGAAAGACATTCTATGATTCGGATGTATGTAAACACGTGTACCATCAGGAACTTGCTAATCCAATTCCGGAGGGTACATATAATGACACTTTCCAAATTACATATCCAGCGGGAAGTCTTGATATTGTTGGGTTCGACACCAATGGGGGTCAGATTTCCAGAGATGCAGGGTTGAATCTGAAGGAAGCTCTTGATAGCGGTAAAGATTGGTATATCGTTGTGGGTGTAAGAACATCTTTCGGAGGGGTACAGCACACAAACTGCGATTTGTATCTTGGACAGGTATCTGACATTACAGGTGGAGACAATTTTGTCCCACATGAACATCATTGGAATTATGGAGTGAAAGAAAATAAGATATATGCATGGTGTGATTCTGAAAAATTAAAATGCGAGTATTATGCAACAAATCAGGATGATGCAAAGCTTCTTGATACACTTACAGCTGACGATATGGTTTACACAGGTGAGCCATATGTTGGAGGAACAGTTACAAATAACATCGCAGACGTTACAGGAGCTACAATGAGCACAATCACATATTACAACAGTAACAATGAGGTGCTTGATACACCACCGACAAATGTTGGTGATTATTATGTGACTGTAACACTTACAGATGGTCAGGGCGGTGCATATACTGCAAAGGATACATTTACGATTACACCTGTTGATATTTCATCAGGAACAATCAAAACAGATATAACTGACAAAAATAACCCACCGGCGACTATCAAGATAACTCTTGACGGAAAAGAAAGAACGTTAACGGTAGGAACTGATTGTGATATAGTATTTGATGATGCAGATCCAAGCAAAGTTAAAGTTGTTGGAAAAGGTAACTATAAAGGAACTATCACTACAGAAATCAAGAAGGATAATTCTTCTTTGACAAATGGTGGAGCAACAAACAATACAAACGGTGGATCAGCCACAAACATATCACAGGGTGGTTCAACAAACACAACAACTTCAAATACTGCAACGACAACATCCACAACTGCAACAAATACAACTGCAACAAATACAGTTGCAGAAAATACAACTGTAGCTCAGGATGATGAAGATGTAGATGAAGAAGATGCAGAAGATGAAGAAGATGAAGACGACGAGGACGCGATAGACACTAGTAACGGAAATAGCGGAAGTACAACAAGTACTACTTCATACACAACTACAGGCGGAAGTCCTGTAACAGGATATGATGGAATTGTGAGAGTGATGATGATCATCATGATGATCGGATTGGCAGGAACAGTTGCATCAGCAAGGAAATTAAAGGAAAATACAAAATAAAAAGAATCTCATGAAAAAGTAGTAAAAAAAGGCAGACCGGCGCGAGCCGGTCTGTTTATATGTTTAGGGTGTTACTTTATGAACCATTTATTGAAAATAGGAATTCTTTGCAAAATCATAGTTACTATAGCACATAAAATGAAAATCCCAAGTGAGAATAATGGCACCGAAAAAATAGGATTAAAGGATAAAGTGTCGATATGGAAAAATGAAAAAAAAGATTCCAATACAAGAGGATGCAATAAATAAATTCCAAAACTACATTTGGATAAGAGCAATAGTGCCTTGTGTAATCCTTTTATTTGGGGTTCCTGGTTGAGGTGGTTTGTTGCAAACACAAAAATAGCCACACTGGTGATTAGAACATTGATTGTAAAATTTTTAAAGAATAACTCGTTAGGTGTATTGGTTTTAATGCATAATAACAGTGTGGAAAGTGCTGTGATAATGACACCTAAGAAGCCGCCTATATAAATAATATACTTGTGTGATTTTTTGAATTTCACATTACTTAGAACATATCCTAAAACAAAATAACCTGAGTAGCCTACTGCAAAGTTGAAATTGAGCTGGGATACGACACAATTGATGGTTTCAAAAATAGTATTGTTTTTTAATGCAATCAATTCGTTGGCTTGTGGGATTAGAAACGAAAATATAAAAGACAAAACAAGAAAATAGAAAGTCATTGTCTTGTCTTCTACAATCTTCTTTAATAGTGGAACAATAAGGTATAAGGCCATTATCATATATAAAAACCACATGTGAAAGTGGCCCTTTATAGTTGAAATAATAATAGTCTGGTAGTTGTAGCATTTGTTGGTAACAAAATAGTCAAACAATGCGTATATTGCTGACCAAAAAAGAAAAATTATTGCAAGTTTAAAAATGTATTTGGTAAGAATCATGTGTATAGTTGAGTCCTTTTTTAAAAAAAGTGCACCGCTAATCATAACAAAAACAGGGACTCCCCATCTTACTAAACTTTCAAAGACAGTTAGTATTATGAAATTAAAAGAATGTTTATCACAGTTTCCCCAATTATTGCCTACAACATGTAATATTACAACGGCTAGTATTGCCATAACTCTTAAATAGTCAAATTCGATTCTGTGTTTTACTGTATTTTGTTTCATTTGTTTTTATACTCCTCTTTTAAAATATTGATATACCAAATAAATTGGTGGTGAAACTCAAAAATAGAATACTAAATAGCATGATATTTGTATTATAAAGTAAATAGAATGATTTGACTATTGTTTGGGAAAAAAGATGGAATTATATTTTTGGATATATCGCAACATGAAAGGCAAATCGTATTTGCTAATAAGGTTAGGACGGTGTTGACACTTTAGAATTGATGATGCAGACGTTGAAGATGAAGAAGATGAGGATGACGCTAAAGACGGAAATAGTGGCAGTAGTACAACAGGTACAACCTCAAATGTAACAACAGGCACAAGCCCTGTAACAGGAAACGATGAAATTGTGAGAATGATGATTATGATATTGATGATCGGATGTGCAGTAGCAGTTTCATCAGCTAAAAAGATTAAAGAATATACAAAGTAAAAAAAAGAAACTCATTAAAAGTAGTAAAAAAAGGCAGACCGGCGCGAGCCGGTCTGTTTGTATATAATGTGGTATCTGAATTAAAAGGCTATTTGTTGTTTAGCCAGGCAACATAGTCGAACTGATCTAAATATCGTTTCCAAGGTTTATTAGGCGTGAAATCAGAGCAAATACCTACAGAACTCTCGTTTTCAAAACCTTTGATATAAAAAGCGGATTTGATATTGGGATATTCTTTGTTGACAAATACAACTTTGTTTGGGTAATTAAGTTCGTCAAATTCTCGCAAAATATCTTCAGAACATCCATCTCTGTCAGTAAAGAGGACAAAAAGATTACCATAATTTATTCTTTGCTTTCTTTCGTTCCATTTGCTTTTTGCTTCTTCAAAAGATTGGTAATGCTGGAAGTACAGTTTTATATCTTTAAGTTGCCCTATGGGATAGGAGATATTATCTTCAAATACTTCAATTAAATCTGAGTTGAGATATGAATCAAAATTTTTTAATAAGAGAATGAAATCTTCGGGTTTTATCCACAAATTAACAAATGGAGAATTGAATTTTAATCCTAAATCATGTTGGATAAAAGTGCCATTACAATTACTTGCGATTATTGAAGGGGAAAGATTACTGTTCTTATTTCTTAACTGTTTAAGATAGTTATTTCGCTTGTTTTTGATTATTTTGTTGTAGATACTATAACGTAGATTTCTAAGTTTACTAATTATCATATATGTTTGAACCTCATAATTGTGTTTGCTATTATAAATAATTGTCTAGTATTATAGTACAATTATAACTGTTCGAATTCAATAATTATATCAATAAAAGTTGTTGGAAGTAATGAAGAAAAAATAAACAATGAAAAAATAGAATAATAATATAGTTTAAGACAAATAAATTAGGTGACTTGGTCAATAAGTTGTATAGGGTGGCAAATAAAATGGTTATATGGTATACTTTAAATGTTGTGTTGTCACTTTTTGTTTGCTTAAAATATTATTATTTGTAATTGTAATATAATAATATGTGACAACGTTATAACAAAAGGGGACAGAGGAACTATCACAATGATAATAATGTCTTTAAAAAAGAGAAGGACTGAAAACAGGAAGGAAAAACATACAAATGAATAATGAAACGACTGTTCAAAATTCAACTCCATATCATATCCATATATCGTCTAAACACAAATGGTTTGATTTAAAATTAAAGGAAGTTTTTCGATATAGAGATTTAATCTGGCTATTCACTAAACGTTCGTTTGTAGTTAGATACAAACAGACTATTCTAGGCCCAGCGTGGCTTTTTTTAAATCCGTTTATAACAAGTATTATATATACGATTGTTTTTGGTAAGGTTGCAGGAATTGGAACTGAAGGAGTACCAAAGATTCTTTTTTATATGTGTAGCAATGCTATCTGGGTATACTTTTCTACATGTGTTACACAGAATGCAACTACCTTTACAGCGAATGCGAATGTCTTCGGAAAAGTTTATTTCCCTAGATTGACGACGCCGATTTCTAATGTGCTATCAGCTATAATACAGTTTGGAGTGCAGATGAGTCTGATATTGGCTTTTCTGTGTTTTTATTTGATAAAGGGCGAAGTTCATCCTAATTGGTGGGCATGTTTGTTGATGCCAATTGTTCTGATACATTTAGGACTGTTAGGTTTGGGAGTAGGAATCATCGTTTCCAGTATGACAACAAAGTATCGAGATTTGTCAATACTAGTTGGGTTTGGAGTACAACTCTGGATGTATGCAACTCCTATCGTGTATCCTTTATCACAGCTAAAAGAGGGACCCTTCAGACATCTGATGCTTATTAATCCTGTTACAGCGCCGGTAGAAATATTCAGATATGCGTTGCTTGGACAGGGAACTATAGATGTGCCTTTTACAATAGTGTCATGGATGATTACTCTCTTAGTAACATTATTTGGAATTGTTATTTTCAATAAAGTCGAGAGAACATTTATGGATACAGTTTAATAAAAAACAAATTATTGTATTTAATTATACAGGAGATAATTGATGGAAAACGTAAGTGAAAACAAGGAAGTTATGATACAACTTTCCGGAGCTAAAAAGAAATATAGACTGGGACAGATTGGTGGAGAAACACTTCAGGCTGACTTGCAGAGCTGGTGGGCTCGTATACATGGAAAGGAAGATCCTAATTCTAAAATAGGCGCAGACCAAAGAAGTAATGGTGAAACCTTCATGGCTTTAAACGGAATAGATTTGACCATATACAAAGGTGAAGCTGTAGGGATAATTGGTAGTAATGGTGCTGGAAAAAGTACATTGCTGAAGTTGCTCTCAAGAGTTACAGCGCCAACAGAAGGTGAGATAGATATATATGGACGTATCGCATCTATGTTGGAAGTAGGAACAGGTTTCAGCCCAGAGATGACCGGTCGTGAAAATGTCTACATGAACGGAACAATACTTGGAATGACTAAGGCAGAGATAGATGCAAAGATGGAAGACATAATCGAATTCTCAGAAGTAAGAGAATTCATCGATACACCTGTAAAAAGATATTCCAGTGGCATGTATGTTAAATTGGCATTCTCTGTAGCTGCCCATCTCGACAGTGAGATAATGATAATGGATGAGGTACTTGCTGTAGGGGATATGGCCTTTCAGAAGAAGTGTCTTGATAAGATGAGAGATGCCGCAAAGAAAGAAGGAAGAACGGTACTGTACGTTAGTCACAATATGAATACTATACGACAGCTTTGTGACAGATGTATAGTTCTTGATAGAGGAAGAGTCGTATTTGATGGGGAAGTTGAAAAAGGTATTTTACAGTATCTGGGAGGTGATAATGAATTGTTGCCTAGATACTATGATTTGCAAACAATAGTCAGACCATCAACGCAACACGGAAAAAGAATAAGATTATTGTCATTTGAGTTTATTAACAAGGAGACGGCAATCTTTGATTCGAATGAAGAGATGAAATTCATGATGAAATTCAAGGCTAATGAAAGTATTGAAGATGTTAAAGCATTCTTTGTTATTAACAATTCTAATGGTCAAATTGTTGGCATGACGCAGACGAAAGAACCTATTGTAAGTACATGTAATGGAAAGGAATATTGTTACGAAGGTACGTTCAATATTTCAAATTTGGCAAAGGGACGTTATTTTTTTGAGATAGATATTTTTTCAGATGATGGGGAGGGAAGGCATTGGAGTTATGACCATCCACGGAAAAATATTGTTTTTGAAATATTGGAAGATGAACAAAAGGGACTTATATGGCAAAATAAATATTTTGGAAGTGTTAGGTTAAATGAAGTGAGAAAAGTTGATGTAAAGGAATTGCCGTAATGAGAACAATTAAAATGAAATTTGTTAATTTTTGGCTGGATTTTGATATTGAAAATGATTATATTTATAAGGCAGTTGAAAAAAACTATGTTGTAGATAGAACTAAAGATGCAGACTACATAATGTGTAGCGTTTTTGGGGAGTGCTATGATTATATAAATTATCCTCAAATTAGAATAATGTATTCAGGAGAAAATTATATTCCGGATTTCAATTTAGTGGATTATGCTGTCAGTAGGTATCCGCTGGAATTAGGAGATAGACATTATTACTTGCCAGGGTGTATTGATGAACAAGGTCATAGCGAAGAACTTCAATATAAGGATAGAAATTATGGAAAGGATATTCTTGAGAAAAAGATATATTTTGCTAATTTTATTGCGGGGCATGAATCTGAATATGGGATAAGAGGTGATTTTTTTAAAAAATTATGTGAATACAAGAGGGTGGAATCTCCTGGAAAATATTTAAATAATATGCCAGAAGGAGAAAACGTTAACTGGAAAAATTCAAGTAAAACAGATTTTCAAAGAAAGTGTAAATTTACGTTGTGTTTTGAAAGTACTTTACACGAGGGGTTTGTCACAGAAAAGATAACCGATGCATTTTATGCTGATACAATACCCGTATATTATGGAAGTTCTACAGTAAAAGATATTTTTAACGAGAAAGCATTTATAAATTGTTCAGATTATGAGTCATTTGAAAAAGTCATTGAAAAAATAATAGAATTAGATAACGATGATGAAAAATATCTTGAAATGTTAAGACAACCAATATTTATTGACCCTATGTATGCAACGAAAAAAATGGAAGGACTTGAAAAGTTTTTTAATAACATATTTGAGCAGCCAATAGAAAAAGCATATAGAAGATCTAGGATATATTTGCCCCAAAAACATGAACAATATTTGAGCGAACTTAAATGCAATAAGGTAGATGCTCATTGCTTGAAAACAGTGAAATTAGTACGTATTGTAGCAAAAAGAATGTTGATAAAAGTAAAACGAAAATTTGAGCCTCGGAGAGTATAAATGGGAGTGAAAGAGAGAGAGTTTTATTTAGATATTTGTAAAGGGATTGGGATTATATTGGTGATATATAATCATTGTTCAATAGGATTCGAAACTAGATTTTTTTCGCTTTTCCATATACCTTTGTTTTTTATTGTATCTGGATTATGTACTGGAAGTGCTGAAAAGAAAGATTATATAAAAAAATATGCACGAGGTTGATTTTTCCTTATTATGTATTTGGAATAATTGATTTTATTATTTATTGTTTGGCTTTGCCATTTACTGCTGATGGAAGAAACAATATGCTTGAACAAATTATATATTTTTTTCTAGGAAGAAGGATTGTTGATTGTTATGCTTTTTCGGGAGCGTTGTGGTTTTTAATTGCATTATTTTCGGATAAAGTTATTTTTTATTACAAATAGTGGCATAGATTAATTATTTGTTGCACTAACTGAAAAGCCTTGGACAGTTTTTAGTGATTATAACAATAAGTCGAGTGACACATATGAATGGATAAAATTATTATCAAAAATAATTGTATTGAGAATCCGTTATATTATTATCTATTTAGAAATGATAGTCTTACAGGAGAAATAGTTTTAATAAAAAGATTGGATGGTATAGAAACATAGTTTGTGACATATTATAGAAAAATGAATGCGATATGGGGCTATTATATGGCTTTTACTTGTTGCGTAATTTCAATTATGATATAATTAATAAGTATTATTTCTTAAAAATAAAAATGATTAAAAGGGATGAAAAATGGCTTTTGACGGAATATACAATAGATATATTAAAAGAATTCTTGATTTTGTAGTGACAGTGATTGCGCTGTTATTTCTATGGCCTTTCTATTTTATCATCAGTATATTAATAGTTATTGAAGATGGTTTTCCTGTTTTTTACAGAGCTAAACGCGGTGGATACAAAGGGAAAACTTTTACTATTTGTAAGTTTCGAACGATGGTAAAAAATGCTGATATAATAGGTGGCGGAACTACCGCTTTGAATGATCCTAGGATTACAAAAATTGGGAACTTTCTTAGAAAAACAAAATTAGATGAAATACCGCAGATTGGACAGGTCCTACTTGGAAAGATGAGTATTATCGGACCGAGACCTGAACTTCTTCAATACGTTGAGCAGTATGAAGGAGAAGAAAAAGATATTCTTCAGGTCAGACCGGGCATTACAGATTTTAGCTCAATAGAATTCATTAATTTGGATGAAATAGTCGGCAGGGAAAATGCTGACGAGATGTACGAAAAGTACGTATTAAAGAGAAAAAACGAATTGCGTGTGAAATATGCACACAGTGTTTCTTTTACAACTGATGTCTATATTCTTTTTAAAACTTTGGCAGCTGTTTTTGATAAAGGACTTGGCTTTATCTTAAAAAAAGAACACAGAGGATGATGGAGAAAAACATGGAATATATTACTTTGAAAAACTCAGAACTGAATGTATCAAGATTATGTATGGGTGGATGTCCCATGGGAAGATATGGATGGGGCACAGTCAATGAGGATGATCTCATTGAAACTGTACATACTGCCTTGGAAAAAGGCGTGACTTTTTTTGATACAGCTGATACTTACGGACTTGGACAATCAGAGCTGACGCTAGGGAAAGCACTTGGAAATCATAGAAAAGAAGTCGCCGTAGCAACAAAGTTCGGCGTGCGCGTAGGTGGAGGAAAGACGGTCTACGATAATAGTCCGGAATGGATTAGAGAAGCTTTGGAAGGAAGTTTGAAGAGGCTAAACACTGATTATATTGATTTGTTTCAGGTTCACTACAGAGATGAAAAGACTCCAATTGATATAGTTGTAGATACTTTAGAAAAAATGAAAGAAAAAGGATATATTCGTTATTACGGATTATCTAATATTCATAAAGATGATATAGCAGAATTACTTCCTTTCAAGGGAAGATTTGTTAGTATGCAGGATGAATATAGTCTTGCATGCAGGAAAAATGAAGAAGATATGTTTGAAATCTCAAAGCAATTGGATGTAACTCCTCTTACATGGGGAAGCCTTGGACAAGGAATATTGACCGGTAAATATACAAAGGACAATATTCACTTTGGAAATGATGACAGACGCTCTAGAGATATATATGTGAATTTCCATGGGGATAAACTTATTAAAAATTTGGCAATCGTGGAGAAGATGAAAAAGATAGCACAAAAATATAATAAGTCTGTTGCGGCAGTAGCTATAAGATATATCCTTGATTACCTTCCAAAATCAGTTGTGTTATGTGGAGTTAAACGTCCGGAGCAGATTGTTGAAAATGTGGAAGGAACCGGATGGAGATTGAGTGAAGAGGATATTAAGATATTGGAAGAGGTATCGAGATGAGGAAAAGGGGAACACCGTTTGAGGAATAGGAAGGATGATGACTATGACAGGAGAACAGTTAGCTTGGAAAATTAGACGACATGGTGTGGAGATGACGCACTTGTCTTGTGGATCACATATAGGCGCCATAATGTCTGTTGCAGATATTATGGGGGTTCTTTATGCAGAGATTTTGAATGTTGATTCAAATAATCCGGAATGGGAAGATAGAGATAGATTTATTTTAGGAAAAGGCCATGCGGGAGCGGCTGTGTATGCAGCCCTTGCTGAACGTGGTTTTTTTGATGTAGAGGAACTGAAGACGCATTACCAGAATGGAAGTCGTTTGTCGGGCCATGTGTCACATCATTTACCGGGAGTAGACTTTTCTACAGGTTCTCTGGGGCATGGACTTCCGGCAGGAGTTGGCATGGCATACGCTGCAAAGAAGGATGGCAAGAAGCACAAGGTATATGTGGTCTTAGGTGATGGAGAATGTGATGAAGGTTCAGTGTGGGAAGCAGCACTTTTTGCAAATCATTTCAGACTGAACAACTTAGTTGCTATCATTGATCACAACCACATGCAGAGTATGGATTTTCAGGAAAACACTCTGGAGATAGAAGACTTTGGAATGAAATGGAAAGCGTTTGGATGGAACGTTATAGAGATAGATGGTAATAACTGTGATGAATTGAGAAGTGCCTTTAAGCAGGCAGAAGAGTATGCGGCAGATGATAACCATAAGCCTACAGTAATTATCGCAAATACTGTAAAGGGATGTGGAGTATCATTCATGCAGAATGATATTCTCTGGCATTATAGATTTCCACATGACGGTTGGGAATACGATCAGGCAGTTACAGAACTGCACAAGATAAAGCCTGAGGGGATAGAAGATATATATACACCGAATGGAATAGAGAATCCTAAGTTCCCAATGGAAAATGATGATGTGGGAAATGATCATACTCTTACTTACACATGGAATACAACTTATCCTGAAAAGATGAGAAGGGTGGAAGCTAAATCAGGAACTGGCGAAAAAGAACATCGTATTTGAGAATAACAGATTTGCTGTGAAATACTTATGAAAGAAGATGAATAACTATGAGAGATACATTTGTAAAGACTTTGGTTGAATTGGCAAAAGAGAATAAGAATATAGAGCTTGTTACAGGTGATCTTGGATTTGGTGTTTTGAAACCATACTGGGAACAGTTGCCGGATCAATTTACCAATGCAGGTATTGCTGAGCAGAATATGACAAGCATGGCTGCCGGAATGGCACTTGAGGGAAAGGTTGTATTTACATATTCCATTGGAAACTTTCCTACATTAAGATGCCTGGAGCAGATTCGTAACGATTGCGCTTATCATCACGCTAACGTAAAGATAGTCTGTGTTGGTGGTGGATTTGTATATGGGGCTCTTGGAATGAGCCATCAGGCAACAGAAGATATTGCTGTGCTTAGAGCTCTTCCGGATGTTGTCGTTATGGCACCGGGAGATTTGGTTGAGGCAATAGAATGTACCAAAGCATTGGTGGATTATGAGGGAACTGCATACTTGAGACTTGGTCGTGGTGGAGAAAAGAGAATTCACGATAAGATAGATAACTTTGAAATCGGGAAAGCCATCAAGGTTAAGGATGGAAAGAAAGTTGTATTATTTTCTACAGGTGCTATCTTTGAGGAAGTAGAGAAGGCTTATGATATTTTAGTTGAAAAAGGATATGAGCCGGCTGTTTATACATTCCCTACAATCAAGCCATTAGATGTGGAATTGATTCAAAAATGCAGCAAGGATTTTGATTTGATTGTTAGCTGTGAAGAACATAATATCGTAGGTGGATTTGGAAGTGCTGTAGCAGAAGTAATGGCTGAGATGAAAGATAAGAAGGCATATTTAATCAGAGCAGGAATCAATGATGAGTATGGCTCGATTGTTGGAAACCAGAAGTATCTGCGCGAACAGTATGGTATTGCAGCAGATAGTATAGTGGAGAAGATAGAGAAAGAGATAGATGGGTAAAAGGTGACCAAATGTTTCAATTTATTGTATGGTTAAGAGCTATAGCTGCTATATTAATAACAAATTCACATTATGCTGGTATTTGGCCTATTTCTAGAATGGCGTTAGGAGGCATGATAGGGAATTGCTTATATTTTTTTGTATCCGGTTTTTGTTTGTATAACATAAAAGAAAAATTTCCAAAGTGGTATGCAAAAAGAATAATTAGAATATATCCGTCGTTGTGGATTGCGTGTATAGGTTTGTTTTGGGTTGGTTTTTTCAGTGCTGATAGTCCTATTGCGTTTTTTCATTGTCTGATTTATCCAACCTGGTATCATTTTATTGCGTCAATAATGATTTTGTATATTGCTTTTTATTTATTTATTTATTGTCATAAAAAGTGGAAGATTGACATTAGAGTAATCATTGCACTGGTTTTTCTTTCTTTTATTGTTTTTTATATGACAGGGTTTGAAAGAAATATACTTCAGATTGAAGATGTAGAACAAAGGTATGTACGTTTTCATTTTATGGAAGTAATGTTAATGGGTGCATTTTTTAGAGAAAGATATGAAACAATCAGCAAAGACAATAAAGTGTTTCTCTGCTTAAATGCTATAGTTTCATTTGTTATGTATAGTGTTTGTAAAGTTGTAATTCCTCGAAATGAAAGTATGTTTAAATATCAAATAATATTTCCGCTTATTATGATATGGATGATATGGTCGATAGGCCTGTTGTTTATAAAACTTGAGAAAACAGAGTGGTTTAAGAAAGTTAATTCCAATATTTGCAAAGGTGTGGCATTTGTTGCATCCATTTCGCTTGAAATATATTTATGTCAAAATGTTATTATTACAAGAAATACTTTTTCTTTTCCAATAAGTTTTATTGTAGTTACAGGAGGGATTTTATTATATGCATGGTTAGTACATTTATTATCTTCTTTTATACAAAGACAAATAAAAAAATTGAGTGAGAAAAGTATATGGATGAAGTGTTAAGAAAAGTTCAAAAAGTACAATATGAAATGTTATGTTTGTTTGATGAGATATGTCGAACGAATCATTTGAAATATTCTTTGTATGCAGGGACAATGTTGGGAGCTATTCGCCATCAAGGATTTATTCCATGGGATGATGATTTGGATGTATGCATGCCAAGAAAAGATTACAATCAATTTATTAAAGCGTGGAATGAAATTAATCCGGATGGGTTTGTTCTTCAAAATAAAAATACAGATAGTGATTTTACTCAATCATTTTCGAAATTAAGAAAAGATAATTCTATTTTTTTTCAAGAAAATGATATTGGAAGAAAATATCATACAGGTATTTATATAGATATATTTCCTGCAGATAGAATACCAATTGGTCATTGTCGAAAAATAATATTTAAAATTCAATCAATGAAATATAATCTATTCATTAGAGAATTTATTCCGCCAAGTGGAAATATCATTGTAAAAGTTATTGCAAAATATTTATTGCTTTTTTATTCTAAAAAACGAAGGGAAAAGTATAGAATACAATTTGAAAAAAAGCTACTTAAGTATGATGATAATTATGCTTTTTCAGTAGTTTTTTTGGAAACGCTTGATTCAATGAGAGTTCAATATCCACCAGGTGTATTGGATAATTACATTGATGTTCAGTTTGAAAGTAAAAAATTTATGTGTGCTGAACAATATGACAGTATTTTAAAATTAAAGTATGGTGATTATATGAAATTACCAGCGGAGAGTGAAAGAACGTGGAGACATAAGCCATTAGAAATTGATTTTGAGCATAATAAATAATATGGTTAGCAATGTCTAAAACGATGAAGAGAATAGTATGAAGAAAAAAATATTGATAACATCCACAGATCTTATGATGATTCAGTTCCTTATACCACATGTTATAAATATATCTGAATGTGGATTCGATGTTGAGATAGCATGTTCTGAAGTTGGAAACCGAATGAATGAAGTGAGAGAAAAACTTAAAGATTTTGTAAACGCTATATACATTGTCAGACTTAGGAGAAGTCCTGTTTCGATAATAAATATAAAAGGATATTTTGATATGAAGCAGGTCGTTGAAAATGGAAATTACGATGTGATTTGGACTAACGAACCAGTCATGGGAGTTGTTACAAGACTTGCATCAAGAAAAGTAAGAAAAAAAGGAACAAAAGTAATTTACATGGTGCACGGCTTTCATTTTTATAAAGGTGCTCCATTATCTAATTGGTTTTTGTTTTATCCAATAGAAAAGTTTGCAGGGCACTTCTGTGATAGTGTTACTACAATGAATATGGAAGATTATCGCAGGGCAAAGAGAATGAGATTGCCGGATGTGAAATATATTCACGGTATAGGTATGAATCCGGATAGGATAGATAGTAACAAAAAAAAGAGCGATATTCGGAAAGAGTTGGGATTGAAAGAAGATGAAAAAGTTATTCTTTCTGTAGGAGAGCTGAGTAAGCGAAAAAATCAAAGAACAGTAATAAATGCAGTTGCACAGATGAAAGATGGGAAAATACATTATGTCTTGTGTGGGAAAGGTGATCAATTTAATAATTTAAAGCAGCAGGCAAGCAAATTAGGATTGGAGGATAGAATACACTTTCTTGGATATCGGAAAGATATTATTGATATATGTTGTCAAGCTGATGTTTTTGCAATGCCATCATATCACGAAGGACTTCCGGTTGCAGCGCTTGAAGCAATGTACTGTGGAACACCAATAGTGTCTTCGAATATAAGAGGATTGGAAGATATAATTAAAGATGGAGAAAATGGATTTTTGTGTAATCCTGATGATAGTAATGCTTTTTCAGAAAAAATTCTATTATTGTTAAATGATAAGGAAATATCCAATAAATTTATTGAGATTAATAAAGAAAAAGTGTTATCTTTTTGTATTCAAAATATCAAAGAAGAAGTTTTAAATTTATTTGAATAGCATTAAATAATAGAAAGAGGGAAACATGAGAGAAAAACCGATTAGAATTCTTCATGTAATTGGGAGAATGAATTATGGTGGTGCTGAAGTGATGATAATGAATTTATATCGCCATATAGATAGAGAAAAAGTACAATTTGATTTTGTTGAAAATTGGTCGGAGAGAGCTGATTTCGATGATGAAATAGAGAACTTAGGCGGTAAGATTTTCAGATGCCCGCATTATAATGTGAAAAATCATTTTGAGTACAAAAAATGGTGGAATAATTTTTTTGTAGAACATCAGAATGAATACAAAATAATACACGGTCATTTAGGAAGTACTGCTGCTATTTATTTGAAGATAGCAAATCAAAATAACGCTTATACTATAGCACATAGTCATAATACAAACGGGAAAGATTTAAAAAGTTATATATATAGAGTCTTTTCTTATCCAACAAGATTTATAGCAGACTATTTTTTTGCTTGCTCAGTAGATGCTGGAAGAGCTAGATTTGGAGAAAAAATAATACATAATGCGGAGAAGTTCCACGTATTGAATAATGCAATTGAGACAAATAAATATGCTTATAATGCAGAGAAAAGAAAGCTTATGCGAAATAGATACAATATTGCAGATAAAATTGTTGTCGGAAATATAGGTAGATTTGTTAAACAAAAAAATCATGTTTTTATCATTGATATATTTGAAAAGATATATGAAAAGAATAACAATTCAGTATTGTTACTTGTAGGAGATGGGGAATTAAGAAAAAAAATTGAAGAAAAAGTTAAAAAAAGAAAATTAGAAAAAGTTGTTTTTTTTATGGGAAGCCAAGAAAATGTATGTGATTATTTGCAAGCAATGGATGTTTTTGTTTTACCTTCTCTGTTTGAAGGGTTGGGGATAGTGGCTGTTGAAGCTCAATGTTCAGGAATGCCTTGTGTTATTTCTGATAAAGTGTCAAGGGAATGTATTGTTACAAGCAATCATGTAAGTATATGTAAATTGACAGAAAAAGCAGACGTATGGGCAGAAAAAATATTAAGTTTAATAAATAGTAAAAGAAGTGATAGCACAATTGAAGTTAAAAAAAATGGCTATGATATAGGAACAACAGCTAAGTGGATTTCAGATTTTTATCAGGAGGCTTGGAATAGGTGAAAAGTAAGAAAAAAGTATCGATAATAACACCTACATATAATAGAGGAAATCTTTTAAAAAATGTATATGAATCATTAAAAAAACAATCAAATAGAAATTTTGAGTGGATTATTATAGATGATGGAAGTACAGATGACACAGAGTCAGTGGTAAAAAAAATACTTGATGCTCATGATGATTTTGATATTTTCTATGAAAAAAAAGAAAATGGAGGAAAACATACTGCGCTAAATGAAGCTCACAAATATATTCAGGGAGAATATGTATTAATATTGGATAGTGATGATACTTTAATAGCGAATGCAGTAGAACAAATACTAGCGAATTGGGAAAAGTATAAATCAGATAGCGACATTGGAGTTATAACTTTTTTGAGAGGAAAATCAATTGAGAATCCCATTTGTTATGTAAAGAATGAGAAAATCCCCCTAGATTTGTTAAAACACAAAAGGGTATGTGTCTATGGGAACGATTGTTGCGAAGTTATTCGTTCAGACTTATTCAAAAAATATCCATTTCCGGTTTTTGAAGGAGAAAAATTTATGTCAGAGGGAGTTTTGTGGCATAGAGTAGGGTTGACTCATAAATGCATCTATATTAATAGGGTAATATATATTTGTGAGTATTTAGAGGGAGGATTGACAAAGTCAGGTAAAAAGTTGAGGATTAACAATCCACTTGGAGGAATGCTTAATTCAGTCTTGAACATGGATAAAAAAAATTATTTTATACTTAGAATTAAAAATGCAATGCTATATGATTGCTATGGCTTTTTTGCAAAGTTTAGTCCTTTGAGAATACTAACAAATGAAAAGGAATATAGGGTGCTAAAAGCGATTTGTTTGGTTCCCGGTTTTTTTATCTATAAATATTGGAAAAAAAAATATTCATGATTAATAGGGAGAAAAAGTTGTGAGAATATTAATGGTTGCTGGATCTATGCATGTTGGGGGATTAGAAAATCAAATAATGCATTTACTCAGAAAAGCTAATAAGGATATTTATCAGATTGATTTTACTTCAGATAAACCAGATGCCTTTTTTAGACAAGAAATAGAATCTTATGGAGGTGATTTTATTGAATTATCATACAAGAGTAGAAAACAACCAATTAAATATAGTATTGAGATGTATAGGATAATGAAAAAAGGAAATTATGATGTTGTACATGCTCATGAGTTATTTCATAGCGGATTAACAGTTTTTATTGCTTGGTTAGCTGGAGTGCCGTGTAGATTTGTACATGCACATAGTTGGCGAGAAGGGCACGAAATAATACCTAAATATACTATTTCTCGTAAGTTATATCACAATTTAATGAGATTCTTGATAATACATTTTTCAACAACACAGATTGCGTGTTCAACTTGGGCGGCAAGGTTTCTTTTTGGAAAAAAGATTATGAAAAAAAAGTCTTATCACTTAATATATAATTCTGTAGATATCTCAAAATACCTTGATAATTATTACAAAGAAGAAGGTGGAGATTATTGTGAGACAGATGGATGGAGAAACGTAATTAATGTTGCAAGATTTTGCGGATTAAAGAACCACATTTTTTTAATAGAATTAGCAAAAGAGCTTAAAAATAAAAATAAAAAAATCAGATTTCTTCTTGTCGGAGATGGGGATGATGAGGAGTATAAAAAAAATATTGTTCAAGCTGTTAATGAATATCACTTAAAGGATTACATAAAATTATTGGGATTAAGAGATGATGTTGATTCATTACTTAGAAAATCGAGTGCTTTTATTACCCCATCTAAATATGAAGGGATGCCCCTTGTCATGATAGAAGCGCAAGCGGCAGGACTTTCCTGTGTATCTGCGGATACTTATTCACACGAGGTAGATTTTGACTTGGGAAGAGTAACATGGTTAAATTTATCGGATGATACTTCGATGTGGATTAAAGCAATTGAAAATGCCATTTCTATGGAACGGGCACCAAAGGAATTGGTAATGGATGCAATTAGAAAAAAAGGATTCGATTCAAATATTTTTGCTGAGAAAATATGTGGATTATATAATCAGGATTTTGAACAAAGAGGGAAGAAATAAATGATAAAAATATTATTTCTTATTCCAGAACTTTCTGGTGGAGGAGCTGAAAAAGTATTATGCAATCTTGTTAATAATATGGATCAGTCAAGGTTTGATATTACTGTACATACAGTTAACCCTTGCGATTATAGAAAGTATTTATCTTCAGGAATTAGGCATAGATCTATATTGAAATGCAAAAATAAATTGGTTATGAAAATTTCCAGATTGTGGTTCAGATTATGTACAGAATTCAAGTTGACATATCCATTGTACATTAAAGATGATTATGATATAGAAGTAGCCTATCTTGAATGTGAGGCAACAAAAGTATTGGCGGCTTCAACTAATAAAAGAGCTAAGAAGATTGCATGGGTACATTGTGATTTGCAGAAAAAAGGTATTGTAGATAAAAAGACAGCTGGTTATTATTCACACTATGACAAAGTGGTTTGCGTATCAGAAGATGTGAAACAAAGCTTTGATGAAGTGTATGGAGAGTGTATAGAATCGGTTGTGATAAATAATGTTATTGATGAAGAAGAGATAATAGAAAAAAGCAAGGAAAAGATTGAATGGCCTCTTAATGGAAAAGGAAAAAAAATAGTTTCGGTAGGAAGATTGTCAGAGGAGAAAAATTATAGTCATCTGATAGACACATGTATTAAGTTGAAAAATGATAGTTATGAGTTTTCACTTGTTATTGTCGGGGACGGTGTTGAATATAAAAATCTACATAATCAGATTAAAGAAAATAGAATGGAAGAGTACATTTTATTGAAAGGATTTGAAGCAAATCCATATCCATGGATAAGAGAAGCTGACTATGTGGTTTGCTCTTCTAAATATGAGGGGAGCAGTACTGTTGTTCAGGAAGCATTGATACTTGGAAAAATAGTAATTACAACACCTTGTGGTGGAATGAGTGAATTGTTGGGAGATTCTGAAATGGGACTTATTACTGATGATACAGAGGATGGATTGTATTTGGGTATTAAAGAGATTATAGATGATTCCGGATATCAAGAAAAAATATATTCACAAATAAAGGCAAAAAAGAACTGTCTTAATAAAAGATATAGAGTAAGTAAAAATGAAGAGTTTTTTAAAAAGATTATTAACTAGAAGACGATTATTTTACCCATTTGTGAGATGTAATAGTTTTCTTGAAGAGCAGTTAGAAATTAAATCAGAATAATAAATTAAACATTTTTATAATAGGTGTAGGCAAATGGGAGTAACAATATATTGGTTTATAGTAATTGCGGTAATTACTTTAGGGTTATTACTGCCTCAAGAACAGGAAAAGAGAAAAAGATATATTGGAATAATAGCTTTTTTGCATTTTTTTGTGTGTGGCTTTAGATACATGTATCTTACAGGTGATTTACGTAAATATGCAAGTGGTTATTATATGTATGGAAAAACAAAAAGTGGATGGTTTAATCAAGATTTTTTTTGTAATGGAAGAAATGCTGGATTTCAATGGTTAAGCAAATTCATATCCATTGTAACGAATGGAGATTTTCAAATTTTCCTGATAATTATTGCAATTATAACACAAGTTTCAGTTGCAATAATTATATACTATTATTCACCTAAACCGTGGCTTAGTTTTTTAATATTTAATTGTATGTCATTTTATATTACATACGATTTTTCGGCAATTAAGCAAGGATTTGCAATGTCATTACTTTTGTTTTCTATGATAGCGATTTTTGAAAAAAAGCCGAAAGCATTTATAGTGGTAACACTACTTGCAGGATTTGTTCATTTTCCTGCACTTGTATTTTTACCTGCATATATTATTGCAAATAATAAATTGAAAAGAGAAAACCTTATTGTATATGTAATAGTATCAGTGCTAGTATATGCTTTTAGAAATCAAATTGTTCAGAACGTTTCTGATGCATATTACGATAATGAATTTATTGACGCAAATGTTAATACTATTTTAGGTGGTAGATTTTTTGTCATAGTACTTATATTATTGTGTGGATTACTGTTAAAAGGTTTTAGGGAAAAGCGATTCGAGCAATTATTCAATATAATATTTGTAGGTGCCATAATTCAGATGTTTTCTGGATTTGATAATGTATTTACCAGATTTGCGGATTATTATCTTCAGTTCTTGATTCTTTTTATTCCGATGATTTTTTATAAGCAGCAGGGAAAAGTGGAAATGAACAAAGACGCAGGTGTTGCAATATTCCCATTTGATGAGGAGAGCAATAGAATATTTGTAATGATAATAACTGTAATATTGATTTGGTATTATTATAAGACATGCTTAAGTGTACATATTAGTTATTCAGTTGATGATTATTTGAATTACAGATTCATGTGGCAAGTATAATAGATTTCTGGGAGGTTTTATGGTTAATTTTAGTTTTATTATTCCTATATATAATGGGAAAGATTATATTACAGATTGTGTTGATAGTATATTGATATTAGATAGAGATGATTATGAGATTATAATAGTTGATGATGGCTCTATTGATTCTACAGCAGAAATGTGTCAAATGATAGTGAAGCGGAATAGTAAAATTAGATATATATACCAAAAGAATAGTGGAGTGTCATCGGCAAGAAACACTGGATTGAAAAAGGCTATGGGAGAGTATGTTTTATTTTTAGATGCAGATGATACAATTAATGCATATAGGTTGGAAGAGGTGCTGAATAATCTATTACATTACAAAACGATAGATATGGTGATTTTTGGAATGGGATTTGATTATTATTACAACGGAAAATGTTATAGAAGGGATGAATTGGGACCAAAAGAAAATGTGATTTTGGATAAAAATGCATGGATTTTACAGCTTAAAGAATTGTTTGAAGAAAACTGTTTGAGTTCTATTTGTAACAAAATAATAAAGAAAACAGTAATTGAAAAAAATAATCTATACTTTAGAACGGATATGTTTTATTACGAAGATTTGGAGATGACATTTCGTATATTGTCGCATTGTAATTATGTTATGTTTAATGAAAATATTATTTATAATTATAGACAAGCTGAAGATGAGGGGAATGCTGGTCGTAGATTATTGAAAATACCTCAATTATCAGATTTGGCGGATGTATTAGAAGATTCCATTGTTACTTTATTAAATAGTGTCAATAAAGAAGGCGTAAAAGAACAGAAAGATTATATTATATTGAAACTATATTTAACATGGGCGAGAGAAAAAATATATGTTTCTAATTTGAAGGAAATAAAGAGTGTTCAACAAGAATTTATTACGTGGTTAAAGTGTCACAAAATAGAAATAGTAGATGAACAAAAAAAAGATGTGTATTTACTTTGTAATAAGAAACCAATATATTTTTGTTTGAAAAAAATATATATATCCATTCGACATTCGGTTGCTATAGCATTGAAGCGTAGAGGAATTATTAATAGTAGAAGGGGTTAAGTGTTTTGAAAAAATCATTATTGGAAAAAATGTTTTGGAATCCAAATTATTTTTCCATAGCTATTAGGAAAAAAAATAATGAAAAAGACTCTATTTTTTACAAGAGATTTTTCGACTCGGAAATTGAATTGAAATCATGTAAGGACTATTGGAAGGCTGATCCAATTTTAGTACAAGAAGGAAGTAAAACTTTTTTATTTTATGAGGCTTGCCATAAAGGCAAAGGAGTTATTGAAGTAATAGAGTTATTTGAGAACGGAGAAGTTAGTGAGCCTAGTATTATTTTGGAAAAAGAATATCATCTTTCATATCCGTTTGTTTTTAAAGAAAAAGATAAGTGGTATATGATTCCTGAATCAAGTGCGAATAATACAGTAGACTTGTATGTTGCAAAGAAGTTTCCTTATGAATGGGAAAAAATTAGAACAGTACTTAATGACCATGCAGTCGACACGAGTGTTTATAAAATAGATGAGAAGTATCTGATGATTACTTTTTTTCCTGTTAAAGGTTCGGAAGCGGTTATTCCAAAGCCCTTTTGGTTAAAAAAAGATAGGGATGGCAAAGTTGTATTAGTTAAGCTATTTTGGGATGAGTACAATAAATTTGAAAATAGAGGCGCAGGAGAATATTTTGTAATAGATAACAAACTATACAGACCGTCTCAAATTAACAGTATAGATAGTTACGGTAATGGGATTGCCATTAACGAAGTTAAGATTAATGGTAATCAGTATGGGGAAAAGAAGATTTTTGAATTACTAGCGGAAGACGTAAAGTTCGATAGATATAGGATTGATGGTCTTCATACATATACGCAGACAGAAAAATATGAGGCCATAGATGTTAGATGCTCTTTTTTTGATCTGTTAAAACCGGTTAAAAAAGTTATTAGCATTGTACAGAAGAGATAAAAAGGGAGTTATATATGGATATAGATTTTGTAATATTGTGGGTTGATGGCAATGACTCGGAATGGCTGAAGGAAAAAAATAAATATGCAGTTGCTGTTGAAAATGAGAACAACTCAAACAATAGATATAGGGATTGGGGATTATTACCTTATTGGTTTAGATCTGTAGAAAAATTTGCACCATGGGTTAGAAAGATACATTTTGTAACGTGGGGACATATTCCCAAATTTCTTGACGTGAATTCTCCAAAACTCCATATAGTTCGTCATGATGAGTTTATTCCGAAAGAGTATTTGCCAACATTCAGTTCACATGCTATTGAAATGAACATTCATAGAATTCCGGGATTGAGTGAACATTTTGTTTACTTCAATGATGACATGTTTATGTTAAGACCATTTAAAGAAGATGATTTCTTCAGAGATAATCTCCCGTGTACATATGGTGGTGAAGTTCCGATAGAGTTGGTTGGAAATATAGGAACATGGCAGCATGCAGCAGTAAATGATCTTGGAATAGTAAATGCCCATTTTCCAAAGCGAGAATCGGTAAAAAGGTTTAGAAAAAAA
>JAEEGL015786800.1_pt1 | contig 26226 bp, 18 predicted proteins | sample 9134231 | NCBI WGS metagenome assembly JAEEGL01 (sample SAMN16246548, study PRJNA631951) | gut metagenome | biome: gut microbiome; feature: rumen; material: fiber-attached | host: Bos | place: Iran: Karaj | collected 2018-10
AACAGATTGACAGTATATAACAATTATGCCTCCATTCAGACGATTCAGATGAATCAGTTGTTCTGTGATAATCTGTGCGTTCAGTGTTTTTTAAACCGTAATTCGCAATTTATGATTGTTTTTGGTGTTAATTCGTTGAAATGTGTGGCATTTGTCAAGATTTTTTCGTAAATTTGCGGCACTTTTAGTCAAAAGCGAAAAATATTAACTAAAAACAAATATAAACAATGAAGAAACTGCTAACAATTCTTACAATCCTCCTCACGGCCCTCACCACCGCCTGGGCCGGAGAACAAACCATTACCATCTCCCGAAACGATGGGCAGTATAACAGTGCTCAAGGAGTATACTATGTCTCGAAGGGCGGTGTTACGATGACCATGTCGGGCGGCATGAACAATAAAAACTATCTAGTGTTAAGAAACAATAACACACTGTCTTTCAAGTCCGCGAATTTCCCAATTAAAAAAATCATCTTCCACTGCCTTGACAACTTTGAATCAGACAACTTGGACGTGTTCTTCTGGGGTCCAACTACTATGAATGTCATGCCTGTGAGATACAAGCCTGCAGGTTCTTCAACTACTACTGAGGTAACTCCTGGTAAGTTCACTGCAAGTGGTTACGATGGCACATGGACTTCTAATTTTTCGGGTACTTGGACTTCTGTATTTCGCAATACTGAAGGCAATGGCACCGAGACTAGAACGCATACAAGTTTTCCCAATGGATGGCCCGCAGGGAATTCGCTGATATTTGGAAGTTTAGGTAAACCTATCCGTTTCTCGTCAATTGATATTGTTGTAGAGAAAGAAGATGGAGACATCTATGACCTTGTCACTAATGTTAATCAGATTGTTAACCAGCATAATTACTTGATTGTGAATTGGCCTAGCTCTGTGGCATTAAGTGTCAATACGAAAGAAGGCAAAAATAGTAAAGATGTCCACACAGGATCACCAGTCACCTTTATTGAAGGTCATGTTGATGATAGTGGTCTCTATAACCAGTATGCAAAGGTAAAAACTGATGGGGAAGCACAAATTATCAAATTCGAGAGACACACATTGCCCATCTCTAATGCAAGTGGCGAGATTAATACTGATCGTCCATGGACATTTAATGCGGGTGGAAATTATTTACGAATATATAGTTCTGCGGCAACTGAAGTAACGAATGATAATGGCCCAGACTTATATCTAGAATCCGCAATTGATCCAGAATGGTCTTATGCTGCGATTTTCCTCGGCAATCAATCCTATGGATACAATGCGCGCATTAGGTTTAGAAAAATGAGTTCGACTAGTTTCCCACGTCCTACAGATACAGATTACCGCATTGGATACAATGCTGATAAGAACTATTTTAGAGATTTGTATTATGGTAACGGAAATGCTGTCATTGAAGAACAAAACATTCGTCTCTATACACCATCTAGGAATTATAATGTAACAACAGAAGTGCAACCTGATGCTTCGAAAGGTAGCATCGCACTACGTGACGGTGTTATCGTTAATAATGCCTCTGCTACTTCGGGCACATCTCAACAATTTGAAGTTGTGTCGTTCTTGGTAACGCCGGCTAACGGCTACAAGATTGGGAATCTTGTAATTCAAGCGCTCAACACTGATGGCACTGTGGCATCAACAATTGAGCCACAAAGTAGCGTCCAAACCACAAGTGGTACGCTCTACACCTTTGTGATGCCCGCCAACGATGTTAACATCGTCGCCACTTTTGCAGAAGTTGAGTATCACAATGTCAACATTGTGGTTAAACCCAACATCTTGTGCGGAAATGTATTCTTAACCGAAGGCTACGTTGTGCAGAACGACCAAGTGAAGTCTTACGATGGGCAAAATGTGGTGTTTAATGTGACACCAAACCCGATTAATCCAGCCGATGAGAGTGAAGGTTATTATGAGCTTTCATATGTAACAATTACCGATAATACCACAGGTGTGGAGAACACATTAACGGCTGATAATCAAGGCAACTATACGTTCACGATGCCCGATAACGAAGTGACCATCACTGCCTACTTCTACGACAACACCAAGTCACCGCTGTGGCTGCTCGGTACCGCCAACGGTGAAACTCAATGGCATACCTATGGTCCTCGTTTCAACTATGATAATGAAACCGATGAATACTACATTGATGTGTATTTTAAGGGTACTGGAGAATATGATAGCCAGAATGGTGAAGCCTTTGGCCGCTTCAGCGTGACTTGGAAGATCGACCTCAATGACGACTGGGCCAAAATTAACAATCAGAACCTGCGGGGTGTTCCTGGTGAGCCAGATTACTTAGTAAATGAGAATTCTGAGAACGTTTATTTGTGGTATGGCAGCGAATACGAGAACAACTCTTATAAAATTCCTGCAGGTGTTTACCGCATCTATGTGGGAACAACCGCAAGTCAGAATAAGGGAAACTTGAATAATAATCAATTGAAGATTGAGAAATACACGACAACTCTCACTTTCGACCCCGCTGGTGGTGCTAGCGCAAATGAAGCTGTTGAGGTGCCTCTTGGCCAGGGAATCATCCTTGCTGGCGACCTCTATAACAAGATTAAGGCGATCAATCCGAATGAGGCTGACGCTAATTTCAAGTATAAGTATGACCGCAGTATCGACGGCACTAGTTACACAGGGGATCCCACCACAGAGTCTGCAGGTGTAAGCACCACTGCCACGTTGACCGAAGCGAACGAAGTCTCGAGCGTCACCAAACTTGAGGCTCATAACTACTTGGGCTGGATTGTCGCCGACAACACTGCCTATTACAAGGTGATTGAAACTCCGCTTGAATGGATTGAGGTGAATGGTACACCAGGAGAGAATTATACTGTATCTAACGAGTTGTTAGCAGTGTATCGCGCCAACAACAGTCTGTGGTGCAAGGATATGTTTCCGTACAAATCATACGCTTACCACACTCCGTTCACTCCTGACTATATGGTCGACTTTGCTGAGCAAGGACGCGCAAGAGTGGGATATGATAATGACAACAGTATTTGGGATCAGAGCAACTGGGTGGAGCTGGACTTCAGCAACTTGGAAAATGGTGCCAGCATCGCAGATGATTTGAAGGGCAAGAAACTTGCAGCGGGTACGGTCAAGGGTGTTTACAGCAAGCCCAACCACAAGATTGTACTTACGAGTGCGCCCACCGAAGGTCAAGCGTTAGCTTATGTGCCCAACTCGTTCTGCCCCGTTAATTTCTTGGATAAGAATATTGATAACGATGGAGCTGCGGGTGCTAACAATACAAACTTCTTCTTTGTCAACCCCAAGGTGCAGGAGTACGCAGTCGTTACAATGGCAGTATGGGTTGGCGACAATAAGTTTGTTGTTCCTGCCTACCAGCAGAACGGAGAAGTCAACGGCAATGACTTCGACGGAGCATTTAACGTTAACTGGACGCTCAACAACTGGGATTGCTTTAATGAAGATTGCCCGCAAGACCAAAGTGGCAAACTCAATCAAGCCGAGAGTGACAATGGTACGCAGGCTTATCAATTCCACGCAATCATTCGTGTGCCAGAGTCAAGTAAGGCTAATGGTCCTGCCCGCATCAATGTTACTCCCAAGCCCGATCAGACTCCGAGTGACAATTACATGATCTTCCCGCTTGATCTAATTGTCAATTCTGACCACATCATCACCGCGGTGAGCCGCCTGGACACCGCCAAGGCGGTGCAGAGCGTGACTTACAGCGACCTAGCCGGCCGCACCAGCAGCAAGCCCTTTGCAGGTGTGAACATCGTCATCACCCGCTACACCGACGGCACCGTCATCACCAGCAAGCAAGTGAGATAATAAGGGACCCATCCCATAACCCACCAGAGGCACTAGAACGTCTAGAAAACCTAGAACGTCTAGTGCCTCTAATCAATACTGTAATTATTCTCCCACAAAAAAACTTAATTCTCAATTCTCAATTCCCAATTCTCAATTATAATAACTACCTTTGCAAACTGAAATAAAAACCTCGTATTTGCTTCATGCAACAAAAGATTATCATCCTAGACTTTGGCTCGCAGACCACCCAGCTCATCGGACGGCGGGTGCGCGAACTCGACACCTTCTGCGAAATACTCCCCTACAACAAGTTTCCCGCTGAAGACCCTGGCGTGATTGGCGTAATCCTGAGCGGTTCGCCGTACTCGGTTCACGACCCTAATGCCTTTCAGGTCGATTTGAGCCAGTTCATAGGAAAATATCCTGTACTGGGCATCTGTTATGGAGCTCAATACATTGCGCACACCGGCGGTGGCCGTGTAGAGCGTGCGGATAGTCGTGAGTATGGGCGTGCTCATCTCGCGATGGTCGACACCCAAAACCCCTTGTTTTGCGGTTTTGACCAAGACTCACAGGTGTGGATGAGCCACGGCGACACCATCACGGCCCTTCCCGAAGGATGCCATGCCATTGCCTCAACGGGCGACGTGCAATATGCCGCATACGCAAGCGACCACAACCCGTTATGGGCGGTTCAATTCCACCCCGAGGTATTCCACACCCTGCAAGGCAAACAATTGCTGAAAAACTTTGTGGTAGACATTTGTGGTAGCCGCCAAGAGTGGAGTCCAGCCTCGTTTGTCGAGAGTACCGTTGCCCAACTGAAAGCACAGCTGGGCAACGACCGCGTCATTCTGGGGCTGAGCGGCGGCGTGGACTCCAGCGTCTGTGCTGTGTTGCTTAATCGGGCCATCGGCGACCGTCTGACTTGCATCTTCGTGGACCACGGCATGCTCCGCAAAAACGAGTTCCAGAAAGTCATGGAGGCGTATCAGGGCCTAGGGCTGAACGTAATTGGCGTAGATGCCAGCGACAAGTTTTTTGCCGACCTGGCGGGTGTGACCGACCCTGAGCAGAAGCGCAAGATTATCGGGCGTGACTTCGTCGAGGTGTTCAATGCCGAGGCGCACAAGATCACCGATGCGCGTTGGCTGGCGCAGGGCACCATTTACCCCGACCGCATTGAGAGTCTGTCCATCACAGGCATGACCATCAAGAGCCACCACAACGTGGGTGGCCTGCCCAAGGAGATGCACCTGCAGTTGTGCGAGCCGCTGCAATGGCTGTTCAAGGACGAGGTGCGTCGCGTGGGACGCGAGTTGGGAATGCCCGACCGTCTTATCAAGCGCCATCCGTTCCCTGGTCCAGGGCTGGCGGTGCGCATCCTGGGTGACATCACCCGCGAACGGGTGCGCATCCTTCAAGAGGCCGACGATATCTACATCGAGAGCATGCTCGCCTATATTTGTGACGATGGCGAGCGCCTCTACGACAAGGTGTGGCAGGCGGGTGCTATCTTGTTGAGCACCGTGCGCAGCGTGGGCGTGATGGGCGACGAGCGCACCTATGAGCACCCCGTGGCATTGCGTGCCGTAACCAGTACCGACGCGATGACCGCCGACTGGGCGCATCTGCCCTATGACTTCCTCGCCAAGGTGAGCAACGAGATCATCAACAAGGTGCGTGGCGTGAACCGCGTGTGCTACGACATCTCGTCCAAGCCCCCCGCAACCATCGAGTGGGAGTAAATCAATGCATAATTCATAATGCACAATTCATAATTCATAATGCATATATTCTTAATGCATAATTGAAACCTATTTCCCCATTCTCAATTCTCAATTCTCAATTCTCAATTTTCAATTCTCAATTGAAAAAGTGGAAACGCTGAATATAGAAAGTCTGATTACTGACTTGGCACTCATTCTCGTGTTGGGTGCCATTGCTACTGTGTTATTCAAGAAATTGAGACAACCGGTGGTGTTGGGATATATCGTGGCTGGCTTTATCGCCAGCCCGCACTTTGCGTTTTTCCCATCGATTGGTAACGAAGCAAACATTGAATTCTGGGCGCAGATTGGCATCATTGTCCTGCTGTTCTCGCTGGGACTTGAGTTCAGTTTCAAGAAACTGCTCAATGTGGGCGGGTCGGCGATAGTCACAGCCTTGATTATCGTTACGGGCATGATGGGCCTGGGTTATGTCGTGGGCAGGATCCTGGGCTTTGCCACTGTCGACAGTATCTTCATGGGTGGCATGATCTCGATGTCATCGACCACCATCATCCTCAAGGCATTGACCGACCTGAACATGCGGCAACGTCGGTTCGTGCCCATGACTTTTGCCGTGTTGGTTGTTGAAGATCTGTTTGCAGTGGTGATGATGGTCATCCTGTCGTCGGTCGCTATCAATAAGACCGTCGAGGGCAAGGAGATGCTCATGAGCATTCTTAAGTTGTCGTTCTTCTTGGTGGCATGGTTCCTCGTGGGTATCTACTTGTTGCCCACGGTATTCAAGAAGATACGCCGCATCATCAGTGACGAAATGATGCTCATCATCGCCATGGGACTGTGTTTCTTGATGGCGGTGCTTGCCGTGAAGAGCGGATTCTCAATGGCATTGGGCGCATTCGTGATGGGTTCCATCCTTGCGGGCACTGTCGAGGCCGAGCGCATCGAACGCGTGATTGTATCGGTAAAGGACTTGTTTGGTGCGGTCTTCTTCATCTCAGTGGGTATGATGGTTAACCCCGAAATCATCGTTCAGCATGCGGGCACCATTGCCTTGCTCAGTGTGGTGGTTATCGTGGGCATGATTATCTTTGGCACGACGGGTATGCTTGCCACTGGCCAACCGCTGAAGTTGGCGGTGCAGTCGGGCTTCACGCTGACGCAGATTGGCGAGTTCTCGTTCATCATCGCATCACTAGGTATGACCTTGGGCGTGTTGGAAAAGAGCATCTATCCCATCATTGTGACAGTATCGGTCATTACGACTTTCACCACACCGTTCTTCATCAAGAGTGCCGACGGTTTTTACGCTTGGCTTGAGCGCCTTTTACCTGCCTCGTGGAACAGACTGCTCGAGGGCTACAGCAAGAATGCTACGCAGACCGAGATGAGCGAGTCAAAGCAGATTTGGAGGTCAGTCGCCTCGCGCTACTTCCTGCGTCTTCTACTTTACACTGTCGTGTGTGTTGCACTCATTTTGCTGAGTTATCAATTCCTCAAACCATTCCTCATCGATGCATTGGGCACGCGCTGGGGAATCGGGTGTGGCACAGTCATTACTTTGGCGGCATTGTCTCCATTTGTCTATGCTATCGCACGGCCGCACATCCGTTCCACCGAACGCGAGAAGCTGCTTGAACTCTCAGGAAAGGTGAGTTATGTACCTATTGTGGTGATGATGTTGTTGAGCCTCCTGTTGAGCCTGAACATTATTGTGGCAGTGTTCTTCGCCTACAGTTTTAAGAGCCATACAGCCATCATGGCTGCGGTGTTCATCGTCCTCGCCATTGCGGTATTGCTCGCGCCGCTCTTGCGAAAGCATCTGGTGAAAGTTGAGCAGCGCTTCATCGGAAATGTCAATGTGCGCGAGAACCGCCGTACGGGGCGCGCAATGAACCTGGTAAGTGATTTGCATTTGGCATATATGACCGTCGGGCATGACTGTCCCTTTGTGGGCGAACGCCTAAAAAATGCCAACTTGCGGCAGCGCTACGGCGTGAACCTAGCCAACATCCAGCGTAACGGCGTGCTGCATCCTGTACCCAACGGAGACACGCGCATTTTTCCAGGAGATGTCCTGGGAATCATTGGCACCGATGAGCAGATCCTTCAGTTGTTGCCACTGGTCGAAGCGACGAGTACGCCTGAACCTCGATCTGCTGATGTCAAGTTCACACACTTTGCCATCAGCGACCAGTCGCCGCTGGTGGGGAAGTTGCTCAAGTATGCCCGACTCAACGAAGACTACGAGTCATTGCTGGTGGCGGTGCAGCGCGGTGAGGATGACTTTATAACTCCCACGGCTGATTTGGAGTTCCGCGCTGACGACATCCTTTGGATTGTCGGAGACCCGGCACGGCTTCAGGAACTGAAATGAAAAAGAGTTTACAACATATCGCATTGACGCTGGTGGCACTATTCCTCGCCGCTTGTGCCAATATCGGCTCGCCTGAGGGTGGCCCGCGTGACTATACACCCCCTCACGTGGTGAAGAGTACACCTACCCAAGGCGCATGCAACGTCAAGGGCAACAAGGTGGAGATAACCTTCAACGAGATTGTCAACATCAAAGACCAGATGAAGAAGGTGTCGGTGTCGCCCGTGCAGAAAGACCAACCCACCATCAAGTCGCTGGGTAAAAAGGTGGTTGTCGAGTTCCGAGACGAGATGAAGCCCAACACCACCTACACCATCGACTTCTCGAATAGCATCGAAGACAACAACGAGGGGAACCCGCTGGACGGATATGCTTTCTCCTTCTCGACAGGCGACGAGATTGACACGATGCGCATCTCGGGCATCGTGCTGCGGGCGCGTGACCTCGAGCCGATGCAACATATACTCGTGGGCACCTACAGCCTGTGCCTCGATGATACCGCATTCACACGCCTGCCGCTGGAACGCATTACGCGCACAAACAGTCGCGGTGAATTCACGCTGATGGGCCTCAAGCCGGGTCGATACCGCGTGTTCGCGCTCAACGACATGGACGGCGATTACCACATGGTGCGCACCGAGGACTATGCGTTCTACGACCACATCATCGAACCCAGTGTGTCCGAGTACACCTCATCCGACACCATCTTCACCTTTGACCACCGTGTCGACTCGGTGATGACCGCAACACACACCGCCTATCTGCCTAACGATGTGTTGTTGTGCATGATGAACGAGGACTACCACTCGCTCTACCTCAAGAAGACCGAGCGACCCTCGGCGGGCAAATTGCATGTACTCCTGTCAACTGCCAGTCCCGAATTGCCTAAGTTGGAAGTAATCCAGCCTACTTTACATGCCGATGACTGGTTTGTGCTGCAAGGCACACCGCGCAACGACTCATTATTCTACTGGCTCACCGACTCGGCACTCATCAAGAGCGACTCCATCAAGGTCGCGCTGACATATTTGCGTACCGACTCGACCGACGCGCTGTCGTGGCAAACCGACACCATCAACTTCTGGCACCGGAAGATGGGAGAGGAACTCAAAAAAGAGAAGGAACAGCAAAAAGAACTAGAGCAACAGGCCAAGCGAATGCGACAACTTGAAGAGAAGGAAGCGCAGGGCAAACTTAATGAGGAAGAACGTGACGAACTCATCGCGGCACGCCGCCCGAAGCCTGTACCCACCATCCAACTCACATCCCAGAACAAGGGTACCATCGAGGTATATGACACCCTCACTTTCTCTACGCCAATTCCATTGACATCAATCGACCCGGCAGGAGTGCATCTGGAGATGAAGCGAGACTCGGTGTGGAAACCCATCCACGATATCCCCGCATTGATTCCCACAAACGATGGCATGAGTTACCAATTGCCGATGTCGTTATTACCAGATAGCGCCTATCGCCTCACGGTCGACTCGCTGGCAGTTACTGACATCTATGGCATGCACAACGACACGCTGAAGATTGATGTCAAGGTGAGAGCGTTGGAGGAGTATTCCAACCTGCTCTTGCACCTCAATGTAACCGACAGTGCCTTTGTCCAACTATTGGACGGTAGCGATAATGTGCAGCGAACCGCCTCCGTCGAGGACGGAAAGGCAACGTTCCGCAATGTGCCGCCGGGCACCTACTACGCACGTGTGGTGCTGGACCGAAACGGCAACGGCCGTTGGGACACCGGCAACTTCTTGCAACACCTGCAGCCCGAGGAGGTGTATTATTACCCACAACCGCTGAAACTGCGGCGCAACTGGGATGTGGACCAGCAGTGGAACATCTACCAGACCGCGCTCGACCTGCAGAAACCCGAGGCCATCAAGCGCAACAAACCCGAGCAAAGCAAGAACAAACTCGACCAGAAGAACCGCAAGAAGCGCGGACAGAACGACGATGACGAGGAAGAAGAGGAAGACGACGAGTTCAACTCTCGCGGCTTCCAGAACAACACCTACAGTGGTAACAAGTATAACGATTATCAAAACAATAGAAGGCTTAATAAGTAGTTGATAGCTGGAGTCCCAGTAATCCCAGAACTCCCAGTAATCCCAGTAATCCCAGAACTCCCAGTAATCCCAGTTTCTATGGAAAAGATCAGTCAATGGATAGCAGATGCAAGCGACGCCATCTGCGGTTACCCCGAATTTCTGCTGCTTATCGGCGGCGGACTCATCCTCTTTGTCCTCTCACGGGGCATCTCAATTCGTCACTTGCCCCAAGGATTGCGCGCACTGCGCGACAAGCAGGCGAGCGACAGCGGCAAACAGACCGGGCAAATCAGTTCGGTGCAAGCACTTCTAAGCGCCATTGCCGCAACCGTGGGCATGGGCAACATCGCTGGCGTGGCTATCGCTCTCTCGGTAGGTGGCCCGGGCGTGATTTTCTGGATGTGGGTCAGCGCGCTGCTGGGAATGACAACGAAATTTTTCGAGGGTGCATTGAGCGTGATGTACAGGGGACAAGATGACGAGGGTAACCCGCAAGGAGGACCCATGTATTTCATCACTCAGGGGCTGGGCAAGCAGTGGCATTGGTTGGCGGTTGCATTCTCCATCTTTGGACTAGTCGGCACGTTGTGCTTCATGCAGGCAAACCAGTTGGTGGAGTCGGTGACTACGGTATTCACCACGCCGATGGGCATTGAAAACACAGCTTGGTTGCGCTTTGGCCTAGGTGTAGTGATGGCCCTCATTGTGGGGGCGGTAATCATGGGTGGCATTGGCCGTATCGCCAAGTGGGCATCGCGCCTAGTGCCTTTCATGGTGGTGACCTACCTGGTGTTTGTCCTCATCATCACGGTGATGAACATCGGCCAAGTGCCACATATTTTCAAGCAAATCTTCGAACAAGCATTCACCTTCCAAGCGGGTGCTGGAGCGTTCTTCTTCGTGGCACTGACGGGTGCACGACGTGCGGCGATGGTCAATGAGGCGGGTGTGGGTACGGCATCGATGATGCACGGTGCCAGCAAGAACACCGATCCTATCCGCGAGGGACACATCGCCATGCTGGGGCCGGCCATCGATTCGGGCATTGTGTGTACGCTCACCGCCATCCCTATCCTCATCGCAGGCAACTATGTGGGTCTGGAAGACCCCAAGGGACTGTATGTCGCTTTGGGGGCTTGGGGACAGTTATTGCCAGGTATCGGGCAATACCTGCTCATGGCCATCGTATTCTGTTTCGCTTTCTCGACGATGTTCTCATACTCGTACTATGGGCAGAAGTGCACTAACTTCCTCTTTGGCACCAAGGGAGTGAAGTGGTACAACTACTATTACTTGGTAATGATTGTCGTGGCGGCGGTGATGTCGCTCAAGACCATGGTGAGTATTATGGACATAGCTTTTGCCCTGATGGCGTTCTGCACCATGCCCACCATCATCGCCCTCGCACCCCGCGTGATGAAGTTGATGAAACGATAAGACGTGGCCCCCCTAAATCCCCCCTGAAGAGGGGGACTTACAATGTTATTAAAACTGACGAATTAAATAACGCTAAGAATAGCCTCTCTGAACTTCCCCCCTTTAGGGGGGATTGAGGGGGGCGAGGTTGTAAATATGAGAATAGGAGATTATGTCAGATTCCTCAACGATGTGGGGGGCGGTCGCATCACCCGCATCGAAGGGAAAACAGTGTATGTCGAGGATGAGGACGGATTCGAGCGCCCCACCCCGGCAACACAATTGGTAGTCGTAGACACCAAGAAGAGTTACGAGCGGCCGCTGGACGTGAAGACGCGTCTGGTCGAACCTGATGTACCCAAACCCAAACCCGCGCCCGAGCAAAAGCCCGAACCGGTGGTGGAGACACCCGAGGGCGAGAAGCTCAACATCCAGTTGGCCTACGAGCCACGCGAGGTGAAGCACCTGAACACCACCACGTTCTTCCCCGTGCTGGTCAACGACAGCAACTATTTTCTCTATTTCACCTACATGACACGCGGCGACGACACCACATGGACTACTCGTTCGCACGGCATCATTGAGCCGAACTTCCAACTGCAGCTCGACGAGTTTGGGCACAACGACTTGAACCAAATGACACATATCGCCGTGCAGCTGGTGGCGTTCAAGCAAGACCGCCACTTCGCGCTGAAGAACCCCGTGCTGGTCGACCAGCGGCTGGATGTGACCAAGTTCTACAAACTGCACTGTTTCCATACCAACGAATACTTTGACACGCCCGTGCTGGCGATTGACATCGTGCGCAACGACTTGCCCGCGCGACAGATGATCATCGACAGCAGCGAGCTCGAGCAGGCGATGCGTGCCAAGAAAAGCGAGCGCCACCCCGAACGGAAGAAACCAGGCAGTAAGCCACAACAAGCCCGTCGCGACGAGATTGTCGTGCAGGACCTGCACATCGCCGAACTGCTCGACAACCTCACGGGGTTGAGCAACAGCGACATCCTCAATTATCAGATTGACAAGTTCAATGAGGTGATGCGGGCGCACCAGAACCATCTGGGCCAGCGCATCGTGTTTATCCATGGCAAGGGCGAGGGTGTGTTGCGCCGCGCCATCTTAGAAGAACTCAAGCGGCACTATCCCACCTGCGAGGTACAGGACGCCAGCTTCAAGGAGTACGGCTTCGGCGCTACCCAAGTCACCATACACCGCTGAGCCCCTCGTACTCCTCGGGGAGGATGAGCAGGGTGCCGATTTCCTTATTCTTATCGTCAACAAATAGGTAACGTAGTTCCTTGCGTTCACGCATCGCCGTGGCAAGCAGTAGGTCGGTGAGTGTGCCCTCGGTCTGCGCCTTCATCCACTCGGCACGTTTGGCCTGCACAAAGCGCGGCACATCGACCGCGTCGCGTGTGAGGTAGGGCGCAACTACGGTCATCTGCACCGTGGTGCTGTCGGGCATCGACACCGCCTTCATCTCGTCAATGCCGCGCGACACCAGCGTGTGACGCTTCAACACTTGTTGCGCCGCCGCCACCAGTTGGGCGGTGCCGTGCAGTGTGGTGGTGTCGCAGCGAAACTGCAATGCGCTCACCACACGCCCTATCACATTCGGCTGACCCTGTTGGCGGCCTTGGATCACAAACAGTGTTCCGAAACCCGCCGTCATTGCTGTGGCGGTGCAGAGGTATTGGTGCCCGTTGGCGTGCTTGGTAAAATGTACACGTTTGGCGGGGCGGCCCAGCAGGATCGTATCGGCGATGGCACCGATCGAGTCCGCACCCTTGCAGAAGATGTCCTTGCGCTCTACAACCTGTGACTGCAGGTAGCTCTCGGGCGTGAAAGGCACCTCCAGATAGTCGATGCGGGCCAGGTCAAGAGCCACCCGGTGCAGGTCGCTGCGAGAAATCATCGCGCGGGCACCCATCCGGCTCCACGCACCGCCGTCATCACTCACCGACCAACTGTCATCAGGCGTGGTAAGCGCAAAATATTTGTTCTCAATCGTCGTGGCAACTGCGGCCATCACCGCTAGCATCGTCACTGCAAATATCAAAATCCGTTTCATCTAAATACTTAACTCTCTAATTCCTCCTTTATTATAAGGTTTGAGATTTTTTGTGAGACAAGGTCAGACAACTTGGACAACATTAACAACCTTTTTTTGTTGTCCTCGTTGTCCTTGTTGTCTTTTTTCGCACCCACGTCGTAATCATGCTGACGTGGCTGTCATTGTGCATTATGCATTATGCATTGTGCATTGAATAAAAGCAGCATCACATGCGCGCGGTGCTTGCGCCAGGCTGTGCCGTAGTAGGTGTCCTGAACGCCGTAGAACTGTAGCAGCGTGTTGAAGGCCAACGCCTCGGTGATGGCACCTTTTAGCGTTGCCTCATCGATGGGAGCATCGATCTGCAGCGTCAGCCAGATGTTCTCCTCCAGCAAGTTGGGGTTGTAGTTCCACTCGGTGACGTAGCCCGCCATGCGTGCCAGCAGTTCGTTGAGTGCCTGCCCCACCTTGATGGATAGCATGCGCTCGTTGTCGGGTGTGAGGGTGTAGACGTCATCACGGTGTGCCGCGCGCCAAGCGCTCTCGGCATAGATGCGATCAAGTACCGCATCCAGATTGATTTTCAGTGTGGTTTTCATGGCGATTTATTAGTTTATAGTTGAGAGTTTATAGTTGAGAGTTAAGAGTTGAGAGTTGGGCTTAGATCTTATGGGGAACGAATCATTTGTGCATTGTCCTAAGTTTCCGATACTCTCGTCTCGCGCGGTCGATGATGGTGTCGGCATAGTCCTCGGTGATGAAGAACCGAGAGGCACGGCAATGCTCCAGCACGAATTCCACCGCGCAGGCGATAGACATCTTGCCACCCTGGCAAAGCGCCTGCACGCGTTCGGCCAATTCCTGCCACATCTGCGCCTGAAGCGAAGTGGCGCTGGGCATTTTACCATATCGCAGCAGTTGGCACACCACATCGTAGGCACGCTTGTAACTTACATAGTAACGAGGATGACCATTGTAGATGACAAAGTGGAGTGCGGCACGTCGTGGGGCTTTCACACCACGGTCAATCATCAGTTTCAACGTCTCGTTGTAGAGCTTTACCAGCTCCATGTCACGCGCTTGGCAGTTCACCTTCCGCGCATGACCCGAAGTAACATGTGTGTAATCCATAGCGTTAATAGTTAACAGTTAATAGTTGAGAGTTAAGATGTTATGGCTTTTAGCTATATATAACTTTGCATCGTCAACCAGGCCTCACGGCCACGATTGACGATGCAAAGATAATACCCAGAAAAGGTAATATGCAAATTATCGAGGTATTTTAACAAATAATTAACCATTCAAGATTTTTTCCGTAGTGTAATTTGTGCCATTTCGTGTTATTTCGTTATTTTCATTATTCAAGGTCACAAATATCAAATTTGCCGCGGGTGTATTTCATCTCGCAGATGATTATCAGGTTGTCAACATTAGGAGTCCAAGCAGGGGTTGAGGTTGGCGAAGGAGTTGTCCATTTGTCAAACGCGGAATCAATAATCGCTGAATAGTTGCTTAATGAGCGAATCGGGTTAAAGAAAGTGAAAAACAAGTGTTTGAAAGCCGTTGTTAACAAAATATTCGTACCTTTGCCTATTGGTAAAGTAGGCAGTATGTTGACATATCTGCACTACATTGCCTGCGGCGAAGGTAGGCTGCACCTCGGCAATAAAAATAAAAAGCTTCGTCTTATATATTTTGTATTGCTCTCGATTTGCACCACCGTTGCGACAATCAGTTAAAACGAGAAGTAGATGAAACATTATCTGAAGAATCTGGAAGAGACTATCCGCGCACACTGGGACAAGAAAGCGCTTTGTGACTACGGGGGCGAATCTTACACCTATAGCGACCTAGCGACACACGTCGAGCAGTTCCGCATATTCCTTGTCGAGTCGAATATTGGCAAGGGCGAGAAGATTGCCATCTGCGCGCGCAACTCGGCGCGATGGGCGTTGGCATTCTGGAGTGTTAACGCCAACGAGTGTGTGGCAGTGCCGCTGCTTGCCGACTTCCATCCGACCAATATCTGCGCCCTCACCCATCATTCAGAAAGTGTCCTGCTGTTTACTGACGATGACATTTGGGCCAAACTGAACCCCGATGAGATGCCCAACCTCAAGGCCGCGATTCATGTCAAGGACGGCAAACTGCTATGGCACCGTGACGAGGCAATCGCCCAGGCGTGGGAACACCGCGTCGCGTCGTTCGCCCAGCTCTATCCTGACGGGATATCGCCCGAACAAGTCAATTATCCTGATGACAACTTCGATGAGCTGGCCATCATCAACTACACTTCGGGTACCACGGGCAACCCCAAGGGCGTGATGCTCACCTACGGCGCGATGTCGGACACGGACGAATTTGCTAACACGCATTTCCCAAATCGTCCTGGCGAGACTGTTGTGTCGATGTTGCCCATGGCACACATGTATGGTCTGGCGATTGAGTTTATCCACCCCAATGTGGATGGCGTGACGGTCTACTTCTTGGGCAAGACTCCCTCGCCCACCACACTCCTCAAGGCGATGCGTGACGTGAAGCCCTACATGGTGGTTACGGTGCCGCTGGTGATGGAAAAAGTCTATGCCAGTTCCATCAAACCCGCACTAGCCAAGATTAAGCCCGCGACGTATATTCCTGGCGTGAACAGGCTGATTTACAACAAGGTGCGTGAAAAGATTTTGGAGGCCTTTGGCGGTCGTGTACGCTGCTTTATCATGGGGGGCGCTGCCCTTAATCCCGAGGTGGAGCGATGCTTCAAGCGGATGCGCCTGCCGTTCACGGTGGGTTACGGCATGACTGAGGCATGTCCGTTGCTGGGATATGAGTGGTGGACAGATTTTGTGCCAGGCTCTTGCGGGAAACCAGTTCATGAGGTACGGATTGACTCCCATGACCCGCGCAGTGTGGTCGGCGAGATCCAAGCACGCGGTGCCAATGTCACCATCGGCTATTATAAGAACCCCGAGGCCACTGCAGCGGCATTTACTCAGGATGGCTGGTTCCGCACTGGAGACCTGGGACTGATGGACAAGGACAACAATATCTTCATCCGTGGGCGCATCAAGTCAATGATCTTGAACTCATCGGGTCAGAACATCTATCCCGAAGAAGTGGAAGCTGTTCTCGCAAACTGTGCCTATGTGACCGAATGCCTGGTTGTGGATCGTGAAGGGAAAATTGTAGCTCTCGTCTATGCCGAGCTACCCGAGGACATGGATGCCGAGACGCGACTGCGCATCCCCGACCAGATTCGCGCCGAGGCGAACAAGTCACTGCCCGGCTATAGCAAAATCTCCAAGGTGGAATTGGTTGACAAGCCCTTCGAAAAGACCCCGAAGATGAGCATCAAACGCTTTTTATACCACTAAGACATAAGAGCATAAGTTAAGCAAGCCCCACATTGCCCACAATTTCGGGACAATGTGGGGCTTCTTATAGACATGTTCAATGAAAAATGTGGACATCTTAATTATCTCCCATATACTTATTTCCTGCCTCTAAACAGTTACAAGCCAGCGACATACACTGCATATTCATAGTTTAATAACAAAAAAATAAGTTCTTCAAGCGAGAAAACCTTGCAGAATTCCAAAATATTTCCTACCTTTGCCGATAAGTTGTAATTGCAACTCAAATATTTGTTATGAACTAGCAACTATTACTGTAATATCATAGATTCTCGTTTGATGAATTATATTTGCATCTAGGCTTGACACATCAGGCTTTGATTGAGATGAGATTAAGGCATCTTACTTCCTATTCCATTGATAATTAAACTAATAATTAAAGCGAAGAATTAATAACATATAAAATTGACAACCTATGAATAATAGAGGTACAACAAACGTTCCTGGTCAGGAGCAAGGACAGGGCAATTTATATGCCCGCCAACAAGGTTCACAACACGCTGGCACGGTAGTGCCTGGTATGAACCAGCAAGCGCCTGCAGTAGAGGCCGCCATGCCACAACCCGAGCAACAACAACAAAGAATTCAACCAACCATTCCTGTGGTGGGGTTTCTTTACTCCATCTCACGCCAGGGCTTCGGTGAATACTGGCCATTGCATGTGGGAACCAACACGATTGGTCGTGGCGAGAACAACGACATCCGTTTGATGGAACGCACTGTCAGCGAGCGTCATGCCAACCTTTTCATCCGTCAGATGAAGTCATCACGTAAGATTATAGCATCCATCCGTGACGAGGGCTCCAAGAATGGCATCTTTGTTAACGACGAGGAACTCACCTACGATGCACATGAGTGCCACAACCGCGACATCATTACGGTGGGCAACAATTATCGTCTATTGCTAATCCTCATTGATGCCGACGAAATGGGACTGAGCGTGGCACAGAATTTCCAGCCCCTTGACAACAGCGAACCCATTAACATGCCCGCTTCCCAGCCTATGCAACAACCCTACCCTCCAATGGGCCAACCCCAGGCACCACAAATCCCCCCCATCCCTATGGGACAACCCATTCAGCAAGGTACCATGCCTGCTCAAGGCAATAGTTCGCTCTACGATGCATCGAAACGAGCAAAGAATGGCACGGTTTCCATGGATGGCTCTGTGGAAATGCCCGGTGGTAACACTCAATTTCTACAATAAGCCCTCCTATGGCTGTAATTCATATCCAAGGGGCTGCCGAAAAGGCGCAGGGCATTCACTATGAAGTGGATATCGACCAGGCACCTCTAGGCGTGGGGGGCATGGGACAAGTGTTCCGCGGATTTCGTGTGGACGAGCGTTCAGGCATAAGGCGAGATGCCGCCATTAAGTTCTTGTTCGATGACCTCCCTCAAAATGCCATTGAACGTTCACGACGCGAAGCGTCCATCATGATTTCAAGTGAGAATCTGGTGGAAATGTTTGGTTTCATCGAGGTAGACGAGACCGATGCTGCGGGTCGTGTGACACATCGTTATCATGTGGCAAGCGAATTGCTGGACGGTGTGGTACTCTACGATCTGCTTCGAGGCAAAATTACCGACATCAATGGCCAAGTAATCCCATTTGCCCAAGATTTGTATCGCCAATACATAAACGACCGTCTCGCTTTTTCCATTTATATCACCAAAAATGTGCTGTCGGGCATCATGGCGCTGCATGACAAGGGTTATGTTCATCGTGACATCGACCCTAGCAATATCATGATTACCCGCAACGGCAAGGTGAAACTCATCGATTTTGGCATTGCCAAGCAATTGTCGGCACTCGGACAGAATGATCGACAATTGACCACCGCTGGTCAGTTTATGGGCAAGGCTGCTTATGCTGCGCCTGAACTTGTGATGGGTGACGTAGCCCATCAGAACGAGACTACCGACATCTATGCTATCGGCATCATGCTCTATGAGTTGGCAACAGGTCATCTACCTTTCGATGGGCCGACACATGAGGTGTTGGACATGCAACTGCGCATGAAACTCCCTTTGAAAGATGTCGGGAATAAATACCTGCGCAGTATCATTGCCAAAGCCACAGACAAACGACAACAAGAGCGTTATGCCTCGGCAGCCGAGTTCCGCGTGGCACTGGAGCAATTGAGTCGTAACTCATTGCCACCACAAGAATCCGCTCCCCCATTGCCCCCAGCTGTCGCCAATACTCCTTCTGGGCCTCCAGCGACCATGCCTCCCAGACCTATCGAAATCTCTCGTTCCACCAGTGGCAGCAAAAGCAAGTTGCCTATCATTCTGGGTGCTGTAGCTGGTGTGGTTGTAATTGCCGGTGTGTTACTTGCGCTCTTGTTGGGTGGCAATAAAAACACATCGGACAATCCCCAACAGGACTCTTCCGAACAAGTGACAGAGCGGTCATCGGTCGAGACCGTCACTCCAACATCATCCCCGACCGAAGAAAATGCCGTGGAACAGGCCACCGCCTTGCTCAAGGACGCATCCACAGCCCAAAAGGGAGTTGACAAACTCAATGAAGCGGCCCAGAACGGCGACACCGACGCTATGTATTTGTTGGCTCAAGTCTATGCCCATGGCGTGAATCTTGACGATGCCATCAAAGCCGCCATTGAGAATGTTGTTCCCAAGGACAACAAGAAGGCGCATGAGCTCAATGAAAAAGTAGTCAAGGCGCAGCCTGACCACTATCAGGCTCTTTATGAGTTAGGCTGCGACTATATGGCCGGTGACCAGCGTGGAGCTGTTGACAGAGATTTGGACAAGGCAAGGACTTATTTCTCCCAAGGTGCGAAAATTGCCGAAGAGAAAAAAGATGCCGAGTTTGTGGAACGTTTCAACATACGCTTGGCGGCTTTGGATTAGTTTTCTTTCACGCATGGTGGATTCTGCAAATGAATAAGAACCCACCTAATAAACGAAAGACTGATGGCCGTGGTTCAAACCCACATACAAATAGATGGTGACATGGTGTATCTTTACGCCAGCGATGGAGTGTGGTATCAATACAACTCCACACAGCAACCATTGGGCGAGGGTGCCATGGGCACCGTATTTCTGGGTTGCGCTAGCGAAGACCATCACGATCATGTGGCCATCAAATTGGTGAATGAGAAGCTGTCAAATGTGCCCAGCATTCGTGAGCGTGCCCGCAAAGAGGCTTCGCTAGCATTCCGCCATGAGAATTTGGTAGAGATGCTTGGCTATTGTGATGACGGCACTGCTCAAGGCCCCATGTTCATCATCAGCCGCCTGGTGCCAGGCACGACATTGGACGAGTTTGTGAAGATCTTTGCCCAAGTGCCCGACCGTGTTCATCGCATCGTGCGGTGCATCCTGCCTGTACTTGATGCATTGCATTACATTCATTCCAAAGGCATTATCCACCTCGATGTGAAGCCATCCAATATCATGGTTGAGGAGTCAAGGAACATCCGTCTGATGGACCTTGGTATCGCCTTCACGAAGGACCGCATCGACATGACCTCGTCAGGGCTGTTGGGAACCCCGGGCTATGCCGCACCTGAACAATATTTGACCCGTGGGCAAAGAGTTCTTGATATTGATGCGTCTACCGATGTCTATGAGGCGGGCGCCACGCTCTACGAGTTGTTGGCAGGCAAAAAGCCCTATGGCCGAGGAAGCGATCACTTGCAACCCATCCTAGGTGTCTCTGAGCCTTTGATGAAAGTGATTGGTCGCTCATTGGCCAAGGACAAAGCCTACCGTTACTCCACTACCGAGGAGTTCAAGCAAGACCTAGAAAAGGCCCTACTTTCCCCTCAACCTGCACTGCCCAAGTGGGCATGGCCAGCTATAGCAGTGGGAGGAGTATTGTTGATAATCATATTGTTAATCGTGTTGTTATGCTAACAATCAATACGACATATCCCTTCTCGGGTTGTGCCGACACCCGCCAGGGCGGCCGCGTCGAGAATCAGGACACCTGTGCAACCAGCGACACCGCTTTAGGATTGTTGGTACTCGTGTGCGATGGTATGGGAGGTGGGCCATCGGGGAAATTGGCTTCTACGCTTGCTGCCCGTGCCATCATCACTACAGTAGCAGCCTGTGAAGGCACTGAAGATAGGGTGGAAATACTACGCAACGCTGTTCTCAATGCCAACTATTCCATATTCCAAGCAATGGAAACCGACCCATCATTGAAGGGGATGGGCACTACGGTCACAGCCCTTCTCATCAACGAGTGGTCGGCTGTTGTTGCTCATGTAGGTGACTCTCGCGTGTACCAGTTAAGGGGCGGGAAGAAGATATTCCGTACGTTTGACCACTCCATGGTGTTCGAACTAGTGCGTCAAGGTTCTCTTTCAGAAGAACAGGCCCGTTTGTCGGCCAACAGTAATATCATTACTCGTGCCTTGGGGCATAGCACCGACCTGATGGTTGATGTTGTGGAACTCCCCTATGAAAAGGGTGACCGGTTCATGCTTTGCACCGATGGGATTTGGGGCATGTTCCCCGAAAAAGAAATCGTGAAGATTGCTGCCAAAACCGCTTCGTTGCCTGGTGCGGTGGAGAGCCTGGTCATCAAGGTGGATGAGGAGGGAATGGCCACAGGCGCACACCACGACAATCTCACAGTTGCCATGGTTGAAGTAAACAAGAAATCGTTAAAGAAAGAGACAATGAGCAAGAAATCAAAAATCATATTCACTGTGCTGGCCGCGGTGTGTGTGTTGAGCCTCGCCGCCAATGCGTGGATGTGCTATATGTTGTTCCTTAAATAAAAGTGGCATGAAAGTGGTAACAATCGGGCGTGGCCCTGAATGCGATGTAGTGGTGAACCATGAATTGGTGAGCCGCCGCCATGCGTTGCTCAAGCTCTATGGAAATGGCAAAATAGAGATTGTGGACGTAGGACGAAACGGCACCTTTATAAATAACGTACAACTCAAGCCCAATGTGCCCACGCCAGTATCAAGGAAGGACGTAGTGTCGTTTGCTCATGTGAAGCAACTCGACTGGAAACAAGTGCCCGACGTCTTGCGCCCAGCGAAAATCACGGGTGGGATCTTGGCAGCATTGGCAATAATCGCACTGTTGGTATGGGGAATCCGTTCCTGCGGCAATGGCACACCCGATCCTGTTATCACCGATTCAGTGCCCGCAGCAACACCAACGTCAATTCCCATCTCCACCGAGGTGAAAGGCGACACAGCCACGCGGCTTGATATGGTACCCCCCCCCTCCACCTCGACCTCGACCAATGCTCCCGCACCCGAGAAGCTCGATGCATCGCATTTCGGCATCACAACGCCGAAACCCGCCGCTAAAAAAACAGCCACGAAGAAAGTTGCCTCGCCAACGAAGAAGGAGGAAAAGCCAACAGAAGACTCCCCAGCAGAAAAACCTGCCGAGAAGACGGATGCCAAGCCGAATCCACCAACTGAGAAACGCGACAGCGCGTGAACTAATGGAATTAATCATAATCATATCATAAAACAACTAGCTATGATACTACTGAAAATTGGCAGCGGAAATGGCTGCAACATTGTAATGCACAGCAATTATGTGAGTGGATTACATGCCGAGATGGTACTCTTGGACAATGGTGACATCTTTATCGAGGACAAGGGCAGCACAAATGGCACTTTTGTGGGAGGCCAACGTTTGCGTCCCAATGTTGAAACCAAAGTGACCCGTGGCGATCTCATCAAACTGGGTGACTCTGAATTGTTGTGGCAACAAGTGCCAGTGCTAAAGAACAAGGGGTACAAGGCCATCTATAACATCGGCAGCAGTTTGCGTAACGACATTCAGCTCACGAGTCAGTTTGCGAGCCGTTATCATGCGACTTTGTTCATCGACCAGCAGGGCAAAGCTACGCTAGTGGACAATTGCAGCAAGAACGGCACCGAGGTTAATGGCACCCGCATCCCGTCAGAGCGTCCTGTGCCTTTGAAAAAAGGTTATCAGGTGGTCTGTGCCGATGAGGATATCACCCAACAAATCAAAGCTTTGCTACCTGGTGGCAACAAAGCTTTGCTCTATGGTGGACTAGGTTTGCTGGCCGCCGCTGTGGTGGCTGCCGGCATCATCTTCCTGCCCAAGCTCTTTAACGGCAAGAATGAGCCAGCTCAACAACCTCAAGTGACAGTTGTCGATTCAACAGGGACAAACGCTCCTACTGCGACTGCCCCCAACATTGAGGAAATTCGCAAGGCCGTAGTCTATGTTGATGCCCAGTACACACTAGTGGCAAAAATTGAGGATTGCCCCATCAATGTGGAATTGTGGAAAAACACCTTCGGTTCACGTTACAGCTCAGGCGAATTGCCTATCCCTGCCCGAATGGTGAAGAACGGCACGCGTTATTCAGCAACCGCATTCTTCCTTGACCGCGAGGGGAATCTGGCCACAAACATGCATGTGGCTACACCCTGGAAGATGTATTATGAAGAAGGGTACGGATATGAGGACGAGCGCGTTTATTACCAAACACAGATTGAGCGTCTGATGGATATCCGTGAGATAGGCAGCAAGCCGCAAAGCGACTTCGCCTACAACGAGCGCAGCGAGGGAGCCATGTTGTGGAATATCATTAAACAGCAGGCTGCACAAAGCGGCAACAACTCGATTCAGGAACTCAATGCCATCATCCGTCAGATTAAGCGTAGCAAGGTATCCCTCAGCGGAAAGATTGACTTCATCTCTGTAGGATACCCTGGACGCAACTACACGCATCAGGACGAGTATGACCGTTGTTACGTACGTGCTGCAGGCGACAATGTAAACAATGACATCGCTATCCTTCAACTCAACAACAAGAAGACACCCGATGACGTGACATTCGTCTTCAGCCCCGACAAGTTCTATACCGGCACTATCGAGCCTAACAAAGACCCCCTCACTTGGATAGGTTATCCCCGTGGACGGAATTGGAACATGGAAAACAACACCCTTGAGCCCCAAATCCGCGAGACCAAGTGCGCCAAGATTCCTACAGGTGATGCGTTTGAGTTCGACAGCGAGGTCGTGGGTGGTGCCAGCGGATCCCCCATCTACAATTCGCAGACGGGACAACTCTATGGTGTGGTCAATTCTGGCAAAATTGCCGCAGCCACCTATTCTCGGGCTATTCAGGCCAAGAATCTGAAGAAACTATACGACGATTTGCCATGAAACGTCTGTCGATCATAATGTGCTTGATTTGTGCCTGTGCTGTGTGTCCCACGGCCCAGGCACAAGTCGCCAAGTGGATTATCCGCCCGGTAAACAGTGCCATTGCCCGCATGAACAATAGCCACTTCAAGGCGTGGAACAGCGAAAAATGTGGTGTTTTCAACAATGAGGGCAAACAAGTAGTACCTTTCATGGCCGATTCCATCACCGATTTTGTGAACGATATAGCCGTGGTTCTACGCACAGAAAAAGATCGCAACCGCCTATTGTCGGTCCTTCATGCCACAGGTGAAATATATCCTGTGCGCGAGGAGGTGTATGTTGACAAGAATCCCTTTGTGTGCGACAATGCATTGCTAACTTTCAACAAAAAAGGCAAGGAGGTGTTCATTGACCTTGAAGGTAATAAATTGCGCAAGGCGCCATCCATCACCCATCCCGAAGGGCAAACGGTGGACGAGCTGGAATTTGTTACCGACGGGCCTGTACCCTTCGAGGTTGGCGGCAAGTACGGCTACCGCACCAACTATGATGTGCTTTTGCCCGCTCAGTTCATGGAAGCCTATCCGTTTTCAGCGGGTTATGCTATCGCCACCGATTCTACGGGTCGTTACGGCCTGCTGCGTCTGCTTAAAGATGATGTTACCGTAGCCAAGTCTACGGGCGCACGTGAGGCACCCGACTATGAACACGAGTCCATTGACTTCAAGGTGCATGTCCCCATCGAATTTGACAATGAGGTGATTACCCTTGACTGCGTGCCATCGTCAGGAGCGGTGATTGAGGAAAAAAGTTTCATGGGTGGCTCGGAACGCATCATACCAGCCATGCTCCCGCGTGGCAACTATCAGGTAAATGTGTTGGCAGGCGATCTGCTGCTTTATGCAACAACCATAAAGGCGACGCCTAAACCCAAGCCTAAGCCAACCAAGAAAAAGACCACCACTACCACGACGACCAATGTTGAAACCACTGCAACCAAGCGTGGTACGGTCACGGCAAGTACGGTGAGTTCCGGAGCGGTAAATCTCTTCGTAGGCGCATCATCATTGCGCGCCAATGCTAAAGACTGCGCCTCATTTACCATCACGGTGAGCAACAATGGTGATGCCGCAGTCACCACACCGCTCACCGTGAGTGGAAAAGGGGTAGTCTGCGGAATCCATCAGGTGACCGTGAGACCCCATTCGTCGAAGGCGGTAACAGCAACCTTCACGGGTGTGAAGAGTCGTGAGAGTCGTGCTGTAACGGTAAAGACCAATTCTCGCAGCACAACCAAGACGGTATCTCTTATCCCATTCTTCACTGAGTTCTGACCATCATTCTCACAAAAAGAGGGTGTGTCAAAAATATAAAACAACTGATTGTTCTGAAAATCCTGATAAAAGAAATAATCGCAACATTTTGACAATCAATTTATAGACTGTCAGAAAATTCAGATATTTCAGTTGTTTAAAATACAGTCGAATTATGACACACCCTCTTTTATGCGTTGTAGAACACGGCGCAGATGAGGACTAGATAGTCGGGCATCATGCCGTCAGTACCCCATTGCATCTCCACGCCCAGCAGTTCGCTGGCGGTCTTGGTCACATCGAAGCCCAGTGCCTCGAGCGACGGACGCATCTTGTCGGGATGTCGGCAGGGCGCGCCGTTGAGGCGCGCGCAAGGCCCGCTGCAGTAGGGGCATTTCCCCACAAATCCGCACGCCATGCCGCCCAGTTCCTGTTCTAGGAGCAATAACTCGCGGTTCAATTCCAGTATGACTGGCTCAATCAGGTCGTTCGCCGCGCTCAAGGGTTGTCGCTCGCCTTGAGGGATAACCTTCATACCCAGAACCCTCACACGATGGTAACGCAAGATGCGGGCGGTGGAATCATTGTCAAATGGCGGGCAGCCATGTCGGCGGCCATAGTTTGGGCATTGCCTGCAACACTTCTCGAACCGCTCCACATCACGGAAATCAGCGACATAATCCCGAACATCCAGTTCGGCTTCCATCCTCTCGGTAATTATTGAATTCATCCCTTGTAACATTGGTACTTTTTCGCCTCGGCAGAGAAAGAGCCGCTCTAGTACAAAAAATAGGTAGATATATATCAGTTGTGCCCAACCTTACAGAATAGCTATAATTTTTCGATTGGGGACAACACGTGAATAGCTGCCAAAAATTAACGAGTGCAAAGTAACAGCTTTTTCTTTAATTTCTGATA